>Ga0256837_1000004_pt1 | contig 206244 bp, 227 predicted proteins | sample 4562384metaG_FD_185976 | JGI IMG/M metagenome (GOLD analysis project Ga0256837, IMG submission 185976) | Hydrothermal vent microbial communities from Guaymas Basin, Mexico - 4561-384 | ecosystem: Environmental > Aquatic > Marine > Hydrothermal vents | place: Mexico: Guaymas Basin | collected...
ATCCTTAACATAAACAAGCATTCTGTCACGTTTAGGAGTAAGGTTATTTCTGTCTTCTATAGTCTTAACCGTTTTATTTCTATCAGCATGTACTATTACACCCATAAGTATTCCTTTATATTTTTTATTTTATATATGTAGTTATCCTACCGAAGCAAGTAGCTTCAGTAAGATAGCTAAACAGTTAGTTATTTACTAGCTTGCTGGAATATAAGCGTATTGTACCATAACTTTTTTACCATCGAATTGACCTTCTTCATCTGGATGTAAGTTATATACTTTAGAACCAGCTTCATCAACAGTAACAGGGATATCAGATGCAACACCAGCATCATCTACGTTTCTAACTGTAGCGAAGTTAAAAATCATATCATTTTTAGCAACGTTAGAAATAGTGATAGTATCAGAATCAACTTCTAATAACTCAGTATAGAATTTAGCCCCACCAAGTCTAACTTTTTCAGATACTTCAGCAGAACTATCTACAGAGATATTTGCTCTAGCTGCAGCAGCATCAGTTACATCAGATAAGTTATCTTCTTTTTTAAGTGCAGTTGCAACAGCATCAGTCATTGCAGTATGCTCATCATCAATAGCTTTAGTTCTAGCATCTGCTTCATCTTTGATAGCTTGCTCTAACTCAGCATCTTTATCATCATGTGCTTTATTTACTTCATCTTGTGCAGCAACAGCATCACTTAATGCTTTTTCTCTAGCATCAGCAAGATCAGAGATAGCTGTATTGATGTCATTATCAGCATTTTTAAATGCATCAACGATTTCTTTAAGAGAATCTAAAGCTTCTTCATCAGTATTTTCAATAATGTTATCAATTTTACCTTGTAAATCAGTAACAGCATCTTTTCTATCTTGTACCTCAGTATCAAGATTAGCTTGAACAGCATCAATAGCATCGCTACTAGCAGCATCTAAATCAGCGATAGCATCTTTTCTATCCTGTACTTCTTTATCTATATTTGCTTGTAACTCATCTTTGTTATCAGCAACAGTTTTGTTAGTAGCATCGATAGCATCTTTTCTATCTTGTACTTCAGTGTCGATGTTTGCTTGTAAAGCATCATCAGCATCAGTTCTAGCTTGTGCCTCATTTGAGTCAGCAGTAGCTAAAGCTTGTAAATCAGAATTTAATCCAAGGATCATAGTCTTTGAACGTTTTAAAATAGCCATAATAGCTCCTTCATATATTTTATTACAATATTATAATTGTTTAGAGGTTAAGGAAGCAAGTCTTTTAACATTCTTCCTAATTTCTTTCATAACAGGTCCACAGTTGCTTTTATATTCTTCCAATGCGTCCGTATATTGTTGTGATGTCATATTAACATATATTTTTTTATCATTAATCTTTATCTCATATTTTTTAACAACCATAAGCCATGATATAAAATAATGATCATTTAGTCTAATCATATCTATTCCTTACTGCCTACAGTAAGATAGCTAACGGTACAATATTTACCATTTAGGTTATCTTCACTATCAAATAATACATGTGTACCGTTTGTACTACATGTTGCCTCAAAAATGGTGTTATATTCTTTACCAATACCTTCAAATATTACAGCATAACCATTTATAATATCACCGAATGCTTCTGATGGTAAAACTGCTTTATTCTCATATATTAAAAGTCTTTCTGTAGTAATTACTTTTCTACTTTCAAGAGCTTTTATTACATCAGAAAAAATGTTTAACTGATTAGCCATTTGTTGCATATTATAGTGTTTTTTAGGATTGGGTAAATTATAGTCTTTAGTTATTTCCCCATTATATAGACTTGGACCATCTATATCATTTATATCACTTCTTGGTTCAACAACAAAATCATCAACGTCAGTTATATATGAAGTTTCAACCTTATTGTCAATTTTAACAGGAATTACATCATTATTATATTCTCCGAAACAATACCTAAGACTAATTTCTTTACCAATATACTCTTCTAAACCAGTTACTATATTATTACGTACTTTAAGATCACTTTCTTTAAGTACCTTAAATATTTTCTTATCTTCATAAATAAAGATGTCCCATATAACCCCATCCAAAGGTATTTTAGATAACGCTAAATAATCGTTTTCTATATCTGTTGTCTCTATAAGATGTCCAAAGTTAATTATCTTCTTATCTGCAACATATACCCATCTATTTAAGTTAGCATCAAAACGCAGGATAATAGGATCCTTTTTATTAGGATACCTATTATCTGTGTTTAATACTAATGAAAAGCTATTATGTTTACCCTTATTGTTAAACATATCAGAGGTTATACTTGGTTGTATCTTATCTATACTACCAAATTTAATACTCATTAATTGTCCTTTATATTGTTTTAGTAGTTATCCTACTATAAAAAAGTTCAACTATTATAGAGTACCGAAATCAACGTTTATAGAGATAGCGTCAACTCTATCATTAAGTTTTTTAACTTCATCTTCAGTATAGTCTTTTAAATCAGTAATCTTATCATCTAATTCATCATTTACTGCATTGATTTTAATAGTTAACTTATCTTTAATATCTTTAGTAGCATTAACTGTAGAATATTCAGATACATTAACTGAAACTTGATAAACTTTAAATTTATCATTTACTTTATCATATACAGCAGTATATAGTTCATCAGCTTGTAAGAAACCATCAAAATTAGAACCAGTTGCATTAGCAGCATCTTTAGCTGGTAAAGTGTTAAGTTTAATTTTAAAATCACCTACATTTGCATTTGCAGGAGTGAAGAATACTGTTGTACCCTCTACTAAAGTTTCAATGTTATTTTGTGTAGATGTTCTAACTAAATGTAGTTCATTTTCTGAACCAATATCTTTATAAAAAACTGATTTAGTTGCAATATCAATAGCTTTAGCTAATTGATTGTTATCATTAGCATTTAGCTCAACAGATGTACTAATAGCATTTTTAAGCTCGTTTATGATACTATTCATATCCTCAGCAGTTAAAAAACCTTGTTCAGTTGTAACGTTATTAATTTTTTCAGCAATATTTTTCATTTTTATGTTTCCTTTTATGTTTTAATTTTAAGATTAGTCTTCATTAGATACGAATTTAATCGGTAAGTCTAATGGATAATAAGTTTGTTCATTGTTGCCATTATATGGAATATTATCCCCTGTTGGTAACTCTAAGTCCTCATTGAACGGTTCAACATATGTATATGTCCATTCACCTCGTTTACTATTGATTGTAGTTCTTACTCTAAGTACATTAGCAACTCCAGCATTAAGATTATCTTTACTTATGTTAAAGAAACATTCAGTAGTAGTACCACTCTCAACAACCTCTCCTTCTAAAAGAAATTCCCATTCTAAAGTATCTAAACCTTCCATAAATGGTAACGTTACATATAGATCAACATTAGGTGGAATAAATTTCATTTTTTCATGTAGAACAATTCTATCATCATTAGATAAATAAAAACTAATTGTACCAAATTGACTAATGTCTCCATTAGAACCTTTATATGCTGCATGTACATGGCATACTGTATTTTTTGGTAAATATCTATCCATCAAAACGCTAGTAAGATTATCTTTATCATCTATGCTAGCCCATAAGGCTGTACCCTCACTATCTTCAACGATCCATGTAGTAGATTCATGAGTAGCATTACCTAAAGTAGAGAACTCATTACCTATGATTTTAAAGTATGCGTTGGGATGTGAATCTTTTTCATACTTAGTTGTTAAAGTGGGAGCAGTAATAATGCTAGGAATATCCATATTCAATGCTACTTCATTAGCATCTTTAGGGATAAATACATCAATATTACTCCACTCTGTAAATCCAGTATTTAACAACATTCTAGCTCTACCGTAGTATTTCTTACCTAGATCTAATTTTTCATTGAAAATTATAGTAGTTAAATTCTCTTCATCGTCCATAGATTTAACAAGGATGTCTTTAAAACTTTCGTCTGTAGACACTTGCCAGTCTGTTTTATCATGTGTCCATCCCGTAGGTAAATCTGCATTATTAATTCTTAATACAATCATTACTGTCTCCAATTCATTTATTTTTTTCTTCAATAAAGTATAAGAAATTGATATCAAAAAAGAAAAAAAAGAACAATAAGAGGATTTAGTCTTATCTAAATCTTCTTATTATATTCTTCTATAAAGATATTTTTACTTTTACTTTTGAATAATTCTATTCTTGATTTATGATATTCATATTGTTTCTCTATATCTTTTGTATAGAAATAATAGAATCTCATATCTCGACCTTCTTTCTTACGCAACCTACCTAAAGCCTGTAGATTAGCCTGTTTAGATTTCATAGAGATTGTCTGTATAACAGTTATCAAACCCTTAATATCTACTGCTGTACCAGCTGAAAGAACCGTAGTTACAACCATATCAGCAGTTTGTAGATTTTCATATGGATCATCTTCCACGTATCTATTTATACTAAGATAATCATACTTTGTTTTAAAATACTCTGTTAACATAGTACAAAACTCTATACTAGATGCAAATATTATTATCTTATCCCCATCTTTTCTTCTATCCAGGTATCCAACCTTAATATAGTTGCATATCATATCAACATAGTTTCTAAGTTGAATACTATGTCTCATTATGGATTGTTCAAACCCTATATGAGTATAACCCATACTACCGACAGCCCTAATACGCTTAGCATTTTCTATAGTATACTGCACTGCATGTATATCTATATACTTATCGTATTCTATGTTAGCTAACTTTGATTTAACTGGGAATAAAGCTCTATAAAATTTACCTACGCTTTCATTATCGGTTTCAAGTGTAGCTGACATACCTATAAAATGTTCTACGTTAAAATACAAACTTGCCTTATAAACACTAAAAAATTCTTGATGTACCTCATCTATTAATAGCGTACCTATACCAAAAGTTTCCATAAGCAATGATGGTACCACTGGATAAATAAAATCATCCATATCTTTAAGACTTTCGTATGCTTTTATATAAAGATAGATTGTTCTGTTACTAAAAATTACAACTTTAGGAATGTATTCTCCAGAGATAGCCATCTCTGTAGCCAAGATAAGATCCTTACTCCCTCTTATAACTAAAATGTCATCATCTTTAATATCGGTTTTTTCTTTAAGCTCCTCTATCCATTTATCAATATATTTTGGAAGTATAAGAATAGCAGTAGCTTTATTTATAGCACACATACTACTTATAGAAATCATTCCTTTGCCTTTACCAGTCTGATGATCTATCAGTTTAGTAGGAGTACTATCATCCTTAACTATTCTAGTAAAAGCCTTTTCTTGGTAATCCCTGAGTATGTATTCTGATTTAAGATTTATATCTAATCTATTAGTCTTGAATGTTTCTTCTCTAACTATATTAATGTTATCACGATTAACACTATACATTTTAAGCATCCACATAAAATCTTTAACAAAATTAATATTAAATCTATATTCGTTAAAATTATGATTTCCTCCAACGAATATCTTATCAAGCTCTCTTACTTTTCTTCTCTTCTTTGGATTATATACCAATCTAAAAGTATAGAACTTCTTCATTATAAAATCACGCAGTAGTCTCTTAGCATTAGGAGACTCAACGTATACTGTGAAGAAATTCTTACTTACCATAATCATATATTCGTGTTTCATTTCATCTCCTACACTATTTTTTTTATTTTAAAGCATTTAAAACCTCATTTGGTTTTAATAGAACATCTAACAAGTGGTCTGGTTTATTAGTATCTGTAAATAAACCTGGCGTCAGTATCTTACCAGATAAGTTATCATAACCATAACTAGCACCAGCTGAACGTTTATCTATTACTGTAAGCAACGGAGATAATTGAACGTTTTCACTGTTTCTACCTAAATCATAATTACCATTAGGTAAGTCGTATACAGTAAATGCGTATACTACCACTTCAAACAAAGCAATATTAACATCAAGTTTACTATTAACTAAAGTGAATACTTTTGACAATAACGATTCTGGACTATCTTTAGATACACCGCCTTTAAGGATGGACATTGTTTTAAACATATCCTTAGTATCTTTAGATAAGGCTAAGAAACTAAATTCAACTTCTGGTAACTTTAATATAGGAGTAATAAATTTCCAATTACTCATATCCACTATGTAGTTATCATACTCATCTGCTTCATACCCATTCTCTATAATATAATTAAGGAACTTAAGTTCAAACACACCATATCTATTACCAAGTCTTATAGGCAATTCATAATGTTCAACATTACCCTTATACTCATACCTAACTATAATAGTCTCTAACCTACTAACCCTACCTGGATCAATAATATTTATAGATTTGTCCATCTTTATATCTTTAAGACCAAAACATTCTTCCTGCTTAAAGATAAGCGATACCTTAGCATTCTTCTTAGCCAGAACTTGAGGTCTTATAACATAACCATTTTTATCTTTAATTACAAAGAACTTCTTAGCATCATCATTAAGCTCTATCGTATTAGATGTAGCTGATGTAACAAGGTGTTTAGTAGATAAGATAGATTGTGATATTTTAGCATTTATCTCAGTACTACAAAGATGTCCTAAGTTAGAGTGTTTAGGTATAGAATATGCTAACTCCCCAAAACACTTAGAGCATATTTGTTTCTTATTAGGTAATTTACATTTTATAGCTGAACGAAGTTTTATTGTTTTACCATATAAATGTTTCATATCCGTAGTTATAGCTACTAACTCGTTAGTAGTTTCATCTAGATAATACTTACCTTCTAACTTGTTTAAATCACCTTTATAAATAGTTTCACCACTTACTGATTTCTCTACCGGTTTAACATACCAATCAAGATAGTCAGTGCTACCACAATCCCCAAAAACTATATCCTCAACTACCATAGTAGCCAACTGTAGTTCTCTACCAAAATATTCAGAATCCTGAATAGCCTTATTAGATAAGAATAATGCTTTTGCACCAGATCTACTATCAGCAGCTAATTCATACATGTTAGCCATACCCATGGTAAATGATGAGCTAATAGGATATTTAAAAATAGAACTATCAAGTTCTGTAACATAACCTCTTGGACCAAGAACCTGTTTCATTTGGTTAGCATTAACCATACCAGATATATATGCCTTAACAACTGGATTATTTAGAAGATCTTTATCGTTACGCATAATATGATCTAATAGATTATAAGTAACATCAATAGCATTAACGTTCATTTCATCTGACACTCTGGCCATTGATTTCATTAAATCCTCTTTTAACTGTATATCTAAAAGATCCTTTATATTCATAGACATAACGTGTTCTGTTATATTATAGCTAAATTCAGAATATAAGGTTTCAACTATCTTATATAAACTATAATATGTATATGCTAATTGTTTATGAACATCTTTACCATTTACTTTTATAACATTATTAATAAGATCATTTAATATTTCAGATAAAAACTTAGTATGCGATTTACCAGTATACATATCATTAGTGTAAAAGTTACGTATATTATATTTTGATACTAATTTAATATCCTTATTAAGATTTGCCATCTCCCAGAAATATCTGGATATAATGACCTCTCTACTGTACATTCTTACACAGATATTGTCTTCAAACATAACATTTACATAACCTGTAATATTATTAAGAATATCTAGCGGTTTATAATTTAGAAAATCTCTTACCAATACTGCTGTTTCTTTTTTACCCATAACCTCTCCTCATTATATTTTTTTGATACTGCCTAGTACCTACTTTAATAATATATTGCTATAATATATTCCATATGATATCACAATTCATTTATATATGAGCTGAGCAAAAAATATATAATAACCTACCATGGCTAAGTCCATGGTAAGTCATCAAGTGTTTCTTCACAAATATCCATATCCCAGTCACAATCAAATTCTACATCTGGTTTAAAATCCTTCTTATCAGCCCAGTCTTCACATGCACTAACAAAATCGCTAACGGTATCCTCACTAAATAAATCGCTAAAAAAATCAAACATTACCTATCCTTTATTTAAGTCTAATCATTTTTTTAATGTAATCTTCCATTAAATTATCACTATGAAGATTATTCTCTATAGCTAACCTGTTTATGAATCTAAGATAATAATCATTGAATATATCAACATTATTAACTACTATATTGTTTGCATCCATACCATTATTAAGAGTGTTACATATCTCATCTAATGGCTTAGTTATCTTAACTGAATCAAATCTACAGTCATCCAGGTATATACTTATATCTAAATCATTTATGGTAAGAACATCTAATTTAGTTCTTAATGTTAGATCTTTTAACTTCTTTTCTTTTATATCTTTAAATACTGATAATAGAAATTTAAGAGTTCTATCATATGTATAAAATCTTCCATCAAATTCACAACAATATTCTTTCATAACCTATCCTTTAATTAAACCATCTCTTTTTAGTATAAAAAGCATTTCTTTTAACTCTACTTCAATATCATTAATTAGATTTAACTTCTTATATTCGTTTGGCTTTGTTTGCTTAAGTGCTACATTGATAGTAGATATTAAGAATAATATCTTTTCATGTACATTCAAACCAGCTACTTTACACTCTATAAATCCCTTAAGTATTTTAACTATCTCTTTAAGTCTATCCTCAAATGCTGAGTACGCATTTATTGGCATTGACTCGTTGAGTTTCTTATTATATAACACAGCTTCTTTTATATCCCTATGGTATTTATAGAATTTACGTATAGTGTAGTTTGGATTAGAATCTACAAACTGATTTATTGGCATATCTATATTTATAACATAAAATGTATGATACTTGTACATTTCATAATATATTTTTTCTTTATGTATTTCATAAGTAACCTCAACATTTTCTATTTTAAGATCAGCTGTTTTACCTGTCTTAATTAAATCTATCATTGGATTATGATTGTTCTCGGTTCTAACATTATTTAGTAAATAGAACTTATTATTAAGAACTATTGTTTTAACTCGCTTAAGATCTATATTAGCCAAGTCTAATGTACCCTCAAATTTGTTTTTATTTTTTAAAAATAATAAGCCCATTTTTTATATCCTTTTATTTATCATTTAAATATGTTGGCAAAAAAAAAAGATATTAATAATAGTATATGTATGTGGTTTACCACGTACATATACCATACTATTTAAATGCAGTATTACAAGGACGCCTTCTACTTCATTGCATTTTTTGTTCTTTATACATAGCTTATTACACAGTACCCATTATAAACTTATAGGTTAAGCTGCACTTCCATTGCACCTAATCCTATAATACTCTTCACATGGAGTTGTTATGCGTATAACAGGATCCCTTACAATGCATCCATCAACATTATCTGTTTTAGTCTTAAATTTACCAAATGGTAAGATGTAATTCAATGCTTCACTATCAATACATGTCATTTGGAACTTATAAGGCCTAATCTCTTTTGCACAATAAACATCATTCTTATATTTAACTATTAGGGTTTTTAAACCATTGGCACTTACAGCTAAACTATAAATACATAATGTAGCATTATCATCATATTCTAATAAGAAGTTACGAATGCCATTCTTTTCCATCTCATTAGCGGTTTCCATACTTATAGCACAATATACCATTTCAGACATACTGCCCTCAAAGTGTTGATAAAAATCAACGATACATGGATAGCACGGTGGTAGCTTCTCTTTACTATTGTCAACCAAACCATGATATTCAAATGGATGATATCCATGCAGTCTTTGAATATAGTTAAAAGCACGCTTAAGCCCCCTCTTATTTCTAATCAAGAGAGATTCTAATCGTTGTAGATAATTATCACCATACGTAACGGTTGGACTTGTTAAAGCATTTTGATTACTAATATCTTTTACATTTCTCATAACTTATCCTTTTATACATTATGCATGACATCAGTATCTGATTTATGTACCATCTCAATACCAGCACAGTTATATAAACTATTAACTATTTCTAATGCCTTATCTTGTCCATATGGAACTTCATCTCTATTTATAACCCTAGGTATATTAGTTGGATTCTCTGCAGTAAGTATGTTTTTATACATATTCTCATGTGCTTTAATAGAGGAACCTCTATCTTTAAGTTCTGCTAAGAACTCTTCACCAACATAACTTGCATATAGCCTAGACTCGGTTTCAGATAAAACCTTAGTGGCACTGTTTCTCCATGGCAATCTATGTTTCTCTGCTTTAGATGTACTTGTAGGTAAACCAAAATGATTTACTTTAGCAGAAGCAGTACTTAACCATGTATCAGCAATCTTAGCCAACATCATTATATATAGTGGAGCTATAATTATATCATCTTTAGATTCAACTACACCCTTAACTGTGTTAAATTTAATTTTATCAACAAGAGGTTTAAATCTAGAATTATTTAACTCTTCTATAATCTTATAAGCTGGTTTTGAACCAAGTGCGTAATACACATAGAATTCTTTGTCAACTATTTCTTTTAAGATCTCTCTCTTTTGTGTTAAATTTGTAGCTTTATAAGCACTATACTGTTCTGTACCAACTATTTTTAGATATTCTAATACCGTATTAAATAAGCTATTAACGATATCGGAACTAAGACCATCTATAGTTGAATCAAGATCATCTAAGTCATCTATATCCATGATGCTATTAGATATCATACGTTTAACTTGTCTAGAAGACTTAGCAATATATGCTTCATAAAGTCTACCTATATTCATACGAGAAATAGTAGAGGCTGGATCCGAAATAATATCAGCTCTAGTACCATCTTTATCAACTGGCATATCTTCATCTTTTCTAATTTCACATACGATACTTTTTGCCTTGGTGTTCAAGTGTAACGCTACTTACACCCCGCGACTCTACTCGCTGCTCCTACCATTACAGTGGAGGACACAGTTTATAAACTGTGAACATTTTGAACCGACCATATCAATCCTCATCCATTGATGAGGCCCTAACGTTTCGGGTCCGCTTGGATCCCTACTCTGGAGTAACCAGATGGCCTGTGAACACATACTCTCCTTGTATTAAGGATCACTTTCGTGGTTTAAGGTACTTCGCTGCGTCGATTAGAGCCAGGTAATAGAGTTTTCACTATGCCTACAGTATCCTTCATTACGGTTGTAGGTATTACAGTATGTTTCCACCTGTAAGTAGTATCTATTACTTTTAACAGCTCCTCCCCGCTATTAGAAAGGTTTCATATGTACCTCACGATACATACGGGCTATTTTACATTGATTAAAATAAATATTGTTTATATTCTTTGGGAGTTGCATCTCCTGATAAAGAATTAAGATGACTATGTGGCGTCTGCTGAAACTCTCCGTGTTCAGGGCATATTAAGGCTATATTCTTTTCACCATGTTTGATTTTAGCTCTCTCTATAAACCTAAGTCTTAACTTTTCTTTCAATTCATTCCTCCTTTCTAAAAATACCAATGCAATAGTACTTTTAATCTTTTTTATTTTAATCTGTAACCTCGTATCCATTACAAGGACTTAACCACTAAGATCAGTCAGCTTATACCCTACGCCGGGTAAGTACCTATATTTAATAGTAAACTCTATTCTGTAAATATCCATTGGATCATTTCTATAGATCTTCTTAATGTTTCTATCACCTTTTACAATATCAGCATCAGTAATAGCCATTGCGTTGACTAATAGTCTTGTAAACTTAGGACTAACTTTGACATTATCATTTCTATATCTTTGTTTATGTTCATCAACTATATTATCGTATACATCAAGTATATCTTTATAATATTGAACTAAAGCTTTAGAATACTTTTTAACTAAACCATCGGTATTACTATAAATCTCTTTTTTACTTTTTGGAGTATGATAAACTTTAATATCTGATACTACTCCTGAACCATCTCTAACATACGTTACCTTATCGAACATAGGATTGAATTCACATATATCTTTAGCACTCATCAATGCTGGGGCTAACTCATCATCATAATCTCTTACGGCAACAATAGCACCAGACTTATGTATCTTCTCACCTATCTCTGGGAATGGCTTATAATTATCTTTATCGCCATACAGATTTAACATAAAACTATCTGTACCAAACTCAACCGTTCTTTTCTCGAAGATCTCTATAGCCATTTTCTCTGCTGTACTCTCAGATATAACTATACCATCCTCAGCTGTTTCATTGATTGTCATCATACAGATATTTAGATTAGCACCAAACTTATATCCATTATTATCACTAACTGCTGGAGATGAAGCCAATACTGTACCCGCCTCAAGTACATCATTGTGTTGAACTTTATCAAGTATATCATGATTCCATTTATATCTAAAACCAAAATAGTTATGCATGTTAGAGTTATATGGTAAATCTAGATAGCTAATCTCACCTGTCTTAAGATCTTCATAGATAACAATAGCGTCAACCATATGATTAATACTGTTAATATCTATACCATTCTTATATCTAGGTATAATGGAAATTATTCTAGAATCATTAACCAGCTTCTTATCAAATGTTTGTCTGCCTAGCTCTCTTTCGATACCAGACTGAATAATCTTCTCATCTCCATTAAGCAATGTTAATGCTTGTGACATATGTGAGGACAACATAAGTGACCTAGCAGCACTATTATGATTACAAAATGGGTTTACTGCTGTTATACTCGTTAACTCTGGTCTAAGTTTTACTTTAGCAAATGATTCTTTTAACGTTATTTTATCACTTTTCATTATTATCCTCCATTGTACAAGTATCATCGCATATACTTCTTGAATCGATATCCACCAAAATTAGATCTTTGAACATCATTTTATATTGTCCTTTTGTAGTTATATTCTCATAGATGTCTCGTTCATGCATATATGCAGATAACGTCCATACTAAAGCAATTGCTACTAATACTCTTATTGCTTCCATCTTATTCTCCTTGGGTTATTTATTGATACTGCCTAGTACCTACTTTAATAATATATAATTATTAAACGTTTGGTTCATAACGACGTATACCTACTATTGGAACATTACATTCGTCATCAGTATCTTTTGTTAAATTAATGCCAATTATCTCCTTGACATTAAGGTGTTTCTTTAATTGTTTATATACTTCATTAGCATTCTTACAATTCACCTGTTCAAAATTATTTATATCGTCTTCATCATTTATCTGTACGATAGATACGACTTTGCCGTCTACATATATTTCTTTAACTAAATCAAAATTTATAGACTCATTACCAGTTATTGCTGGAACTTCTATCCACATAAGATCTCCTTATTACTCAAATTTAGATTTAAACTCTTCAACGCTCATACCTTTAACTATGAATGTTTCGATTATATCTTCATCTACAGTACCTTTTTTATTTTCTTCTCTATTATCTAAAAACTCTAGAACCTTTCTAGGGGTCTCTATAGAAGTATAATTAGTGTTGAAACCTTCTAATTTTTTAACACCATTACCCATGTCGCTTAATATCTGAACCTTATCTATTACCAAATACATCTTACCATCCTAACCTGCTATTATCTCCATATAGATAATCATCATCATTATCATCTATAATCCTTCGTTTATTAAAAAACATTATAATAGTTCCAATTACTACTAAACTGCCTAAACCAAATAATACATTAACGTACATTATCCAACTCCTTACTTATTTTATTTAGATATGTTCTAACAGTATCTATGAACTCCACATCATCATAGTCTATATACTGCAGTTCCTCATCAAGAGCTACCGTTATAAGTTCATCTCTAATACTATTTATGTATGTCTTATCTATATCCACCAAATAATTTACCATATCACTATCGTAATTTATAATTATTATGGATTCATTGTTTTCATAATTAACAATATAAGGTATTAAAAAGTTTATAAACTTCTCAGCATCTTCATTCCTATTTTTTTGCTCTTTTATTAACCTTAATCTATAACCACCTTCAATTTCTTTAAACTTATAAAATGATATATCATCTTTCCAATAATTAGTATTTAAATTAAGCATTCTATCCGCATCTAACAATTCTTTTGGCGTTAACCTATTAAACTCTGGTTTATCATAATCGGAACTGTTTTTAATCGTAGATAAAAAATTAAACCATTCTACAACATTATCTGGTAATCCAGTTAATTTAACATCTAAATTTACTGTAACGCATATTGACATAATGTACTCCTTCTTCTTTTTTTCTTTTATTCGATACTGCCTAGTATCTACTTTAATAATATATGGTTATTAAAATCTTATTCATTATACTTAGTATAATCTGGTTTACCATCACGATATAACTCTTCTATACCTTTCCTATCATAAACACTAACCACATCTATAGCATTATACCTATTGGTTTCTTTTTCCCATAATCTATTAACTAAGTCCAATATTTCTATAAAGCATTTAGTATTAACCTGGAATTCATAAGGTAACTCTAAGATACTGGTTAAATATTTTATATCCTGACATTCTTTATCTTCAGCCAATGCCACTACAGCTATAATCATATTCATCCTCCCATATATTTATCATTCCATTGAATTATTTGATTTATAAAAAATATATAGGAGTTTATATGGGACTGGATCATATGGTAGCCAAAACTATAACAGATGAATTAAATGAATCACTTCTACATAAATGGGATTCTGCTATACCATTAATGCACGGTGATGTTGTTGGTCTAAGAGAGATAAAAAATAATGAAGCAGATAAGTACATATTTGATTTCAACGGCTTACTGAATAGTTTAAATGTACCAGAGAAATATTGGTATGTACATATGAGATTAAACAATTTAAAATCTAGTACTGATTATAACGGTACCAATAAAATATTCTTAGTAGATATGGAGTACTTAAACGGTATTTATAATTCATTCACTAACAGAAGTTATGGGTAAAAAATAAATAAGATATATAGTATAACGGAATATTCCGTTATACTATATGATTTTAATAACCTCGATTATATCCAGTCATTGTATTTATACCCATTGGTCTCTGTTGCATAGGAGGTTGTTGCTGATACATATTTTGCATAGGCATTTGTTGTGGTACACCATACTGGTTTGGCATAGCCATATTGTTAGGCATAACCATTTGTTGTTGTTGAACCTGCTGAGTCATTGTATTTATACCCATTGGTCTCTGTTGCTGTATTTGCTGTGTATTAGGCACCTGCATATTGCCATAAAGTATCTTTTGTGCAGCAGTCATACCACTAGTATCTACTGTTTGAACATTTTGTTGCTGTTGTTGTACTGGCATAACTGGTTGCTGTTGTACCGGAACCTGATTATTATTACCATGTAATACTTGTTGTACTATGGCCTGAGTTGGAGTATAGTTTGCTACTGACTCAGCTATACCATTTTGACTATTCAATATACTTCTAGCAGTAACTTTTTCTTGCTTTGGCTGTTCAGCTGGAGCGTCTTTAACTAGGGCTCTATGTCTACCGGCATCAATATCTGATGGTATAGCAGCTAATTCATTTTTATAGATATCCAACTTATCAAGTTCATCTTCTGTAATCTTAACATCAATGATTGCACTTGTAGAAACAACCTCATCCATGAATTTAAGATCGTTAAGCAGCTCATTTAATCTATTAGCTATAGTTAAATATAACTTAGTAAGACTAATAAATCCTGGTGACGTATCATCCATACTACCAATAGCATACTTCTCAGGATTATCTTCGATACCAGTAAAGATATATTCAAATATAAGTTTAAGTACTTTTGGATCTTTACCACGCATCTTAACACCAAGTAAAGGAGTATTTTTATTAACACTATCTAACATTTTGTAGATAGGAAATGATGCAGTAGCTAAACGATTATACTTAGTACCGTTAAGCATACCACCCCTTTTAAGGTACGTATGTATTAAACCTTTAGTAGGACCTGCTTTGATACTTGCTTTATAAATCTTAAGCCATCTATCAATACTTCCTTCATCAATAAGGTCTTTAACATTGTTCGTTCTAGCTTTGTTTAAAGACCCAATGAATTTATTTAAATTAAGGGAAGCTTTCTTTTGCATCTCCAATGAAAGACCTAATTCAAGTAATAATTCTATGGTCATAGCTAAACTAAAATTAAGCTTATGTTCCATGGCATTCTTTAATTTTCTTAAAGAAATACTTTCACCTTTAACGGCATCTTCATTAAGTGGATTAAACAATGTTTTAACCAACGTAACCTCACCATCTATAACCTCTGTAAGACTAGACTTATGTTCATTTGTAGGTAGAACCATAGGTCTACCAGCATCAACTACTTGAATTGGTTTACCATTAGCTCTAGGTGCCTTAATGAACCCCTCATCATCATAAACAAAACCAGCTGTATTCAGCGTTCTCTTATAAAACTCTATTAACTTCATCTCTTTCCTTTTTCTTATACGATTTGACTTAGATTCATAATTTGACTAAAGTCTTCAACAACATTATTGTATGTGTTCTCATCACCAATCATACTTGTATATAAACTATTACAAAATGTTGGTAATCTATATACTACTGGTGCTTGACCATTAATACTAACTGCAATAGTAGTATCGCCTAAAACATCTGCATGTATGAATATCTCTACACCAAGTAAGTTGTTTTTAGTTATAGAGTTAACTACAAGAGCTTTAAATTTACTCATAAATCTTTCTACATACATACTAACGTCAATACCATGTATAAATGATTTAACATTAGATACGGCATCAACAACTTCACTGTTTGGAGTCATGTTAGTAATACTAAAATCGATACTAGACAACATCTCATCTACAAGTAAACTAGAAACAGCTTCACTTATAGTTGTTGCAATTGTTCCCTCAATGCTAGTAGCAGATAAATCTGCTGTTACATCTGTATCTAAAATAGTGGCATTCTGCTTAAACATTGGAGTATTATTATCAACAAGTATAAGTTTACTCTCAATATCTGGCTGAAGCTTAGCAAGTGCATTTAATGTAAACTCAACCGTTACCAGATCCCCAGTAATACTACTAAGTGCCTGAACAAGAGGTACTTCAGATAAATTATTCTCATTAAGATCAGAACTTGCCACACCGAATATATCATTACTCGTATGTCCTATCTCTGCCATATTATTACCAAGTATGAACGAGTTAATCACACTACTAACATGCATTGACCCAACAGAGTTTAATCTTTTACTTTCCAATGGAACAGCACCATATAAATTCCTGGTATTATTAATGGGTACATTATTGTTACCCATCATATTATTTACCTCCATACCGCCTGCTACATCTTTAGGACGCATTAATCTATGTGTTCTAGTAGTATCTTCAACGCTATAAGATCTATTAAAAGAATCATACAGTACATTGAAACTAGAAAGAACTCTAGTATTAACGATTCCTTGTAAATTTACAGTTCTAACAACATTTGTTATACTATTTATATACATAGACATATTTGGGTCTATCCTACCACTCATAGTTGGATCATGGTATTCACTATATCCCTGAATATAACTAATAGTTAAAGCTTGTGTGTTCGGATCATGCGATTCAACTTCCATAAGGAATCTTAATCTAACTGTACCCCAACCATTAGCAATATTAATTCTCTCTGTAGGTATATCAGATATTTTCATAAGATCTGGAACGCTGTTTGCTAAAGAAACCGCATTTACTCTACCACCAGTTGCCACTTGCTGACCTATAATATTTTCAAGATTATTAAGTGTACCAGAGTTTACATTCATTTCGAATGGTCTACGATAAATATCATTGTATTGTTTTGTTGGCACAAAAAGTATCTTTGTAATATTTAAGTCTATAGTGTTCATGTATTGCCCAGCATACATATTATTTAAAGAATTTTGTTGGAAATTATTTTGCATATATTGTCCTTTTTTATTTGTTTAAGTGTATTATTAAATTAGCCAACTGTATTTTTAAATCAGAAGGCACTAACATTGTTTGCGAAGCGTTATCTTTCACTTCTAATATATATTCACTTGGTGCAGTAAATATCCATCTTTGTTTATAGAACTCATCAGCCATATTATTAGCAGATGTTTCAGCAACATTAACTTCACGGTTAGCAGTAGCTGTAGTAACGATAACTTTTTTATAAGGAAATATAGTATCTAAGGTATCTTTATGTTCCTTAGTTATTCTACTCTTATTAGTAGTAAAGTTAATTACAACTGTATCGTCTTGTTCAGCCTGCAACGATGTAAGCAATAAAGCTAAATATTTAAATCCATGTGTCCATAGATAGGCAAATGCCAATGCCAATGAACTTATGATCGCATCTAACTTAACATATTCTAAACTTCTTGGATCTATAACTTCTTTAAGTACCCAACCCAATAATGTTATCTGCACTCTAGTTAATGTTCCATGATGTAGTTTTGTTGTAAATGACAATGCATCACCATACACCTTAAGATCCAAATTCTTACATAACTTTAATGGGTTATCTCTAAGATTTTCTAATGACCATTCTAATTCAACAACTGAACCAGCTGGTAAATTAGATGTTATTCTATAGCTCTCCAATATACTTTCTTGATCGCCGTCACCACTCTCAGTATCTACCATTGACTTCTTAGAACGTATAGCATTTGATGTATCACCTTTAACTTTTAATTTGTTATTAACAAAATTATATGTTCTAGTAATGATATGTTTGTTCTCTGTATCATCAAGTATTGTAGCCATAGCTATCTTTTGCATCATAACTATACTTAAAACCCATACAACCATTTCATCAGATGGAATTCTTTTCTCAATTATACGAATCAAAGACTCATCTTCAGATCTATTTACTGATTCTATAACTTTATCCACTAAACCATATAACTTTATATAAGGTTCAGATTCAGATATTTTATGTTGGGTTATAAAGTTAAATAGAATATAGTGATTATGTATCTTACCTAACTCACTATTATTCATAAAACCAAATTGACCTATTGGACCAATAATACTTTTAAGAACTTGTACAAAAGCTATAAGTTGCAAATAATCTGTTTTTGTATAGGTTTGTACTCTAGTACCTAACCCATCTTCAACCATCTTATTATCGAACTCATCTGGCATAGATCTAAGTGCCTGATACTTATAAACATTTTTTATAAAATGATAAACATCTTCTAAATCCATTAATTCTAATATACCATTAACCAATTCATAAGGTAGGGGCATTATCTCTACCCTACCAATATTATCAAATAGTATTTCTTCAGCTTCAATGTACTTATTCATAAGTGCTGTTTTAAATGCATCACCTTTATAATCAAGGTATGCATGAAGTAAGACAAACTGCTTATCTGAATCTATTTCATCTTTGTTTCTCTTATTTACTATAGTACTTATGTTAAAATTTATAGTTACATTATTATAACTAATTTCTATTTCTAACGGTGCACTGTTATATAAGTTATTTAACTTAAACATATTACTCCTTTTTCTTTTATTCGATACTGCCTGTATCTAAGTAAATAATATATTGCTATAATATATTTAAAACATAGAGTAAAGAGTATTTACATATCTTCTTTTTCTTTTAAAGATTCGAGAACTATATCGTAGTTAGTTTCTAGTTGTTTTAAGAATCTAGCAGCATACATCTTAGAACCAACGCCATTAAGAGTTATATCTGTACCATTTCTGGTAACTATATGCCATTTATTATCTGTAACTAAATTAAATCTGATCTTAGGTTTATTCTCTGCAACAACAGCTAGATATATAATGCCTTTATCATCTTTACCAACCACAACAGTTGAAACCAATTCTATCTCATCTGTTCTCTTATTAGCTTCTCTATCCCATTTAGCATTGAAACATTTTATTTCATATGTTGTACCATTATCATCATCAAGAACATTTTTTAAACATCCTAAGAAAACATTGAAACTTTTAAAATCAAATGGTGCATGAATCATATTATCAAAACCAGTAACAGTTCTATCTGGACCATTAATCCAAACAACTATTCTTGGATATCCATTATTCACAGTGAATTTCATACTACTAGTTCTACCTGCTGAATTATCTTTATTTAAAGTTATAGGCTTAAAACTTATTCTTACCTTATTGTTATTTTCCATATTGAGTCCTTTTTATATTTTTTCATTTAACTATTATGGGTAAAAAAATTATTTAAACGTTGGGAAAAACAAAATTAATTATATAGCTAATTATTATTATTTTTAATTCTATTTAGTTTATTGAAAAAAAATATTATTAAAGGATATAAAATGTTAGAAACATTAAGTTTTAAAAGTAGAATAAAATTACTTTTTAATGGTGGAAATCTATTTGAAATAGATGAATGTGTAAAAGAGTTAGACATTAGAAGACAGGACACTGAAAATCTAATATTAGTTATCGCTGACCATAAAGATAGCATTATTAAAAAAAATGCAAAGATAGCATTGTTAACGGAGGATTTAGCTGAACTTGAATTGGAGAAAATAAGATTATCTAAATCAAATGAGGCTTGCAGATCTGAATTAGTAAATATCAAAAATGATATGACTAAAGTAGGATTATATGTTCAAGACTTAGAAGCAGATGTTAGCAAGTATAAGAAACATATTCAAAAGTTACAGTACGATATGTTATCTAAAGCAAGTGAAATCACTAAACTTAGAGAAAAAGTTGATGGCGTTATAACATTAGGTAAAATGGACAATTATGATACTGAAATGTCTAAGTTAAATAAAATCATCGGTGGTAAACGTTTTGCTTCTGTTAAGAAGATATTTGCCTTATTAGTAGAGACTAAAGATAAGAAGATTAAAGATCTTGAAGATAAGTTAAATAGTATAGATGTTGTTGTTAAAAAAGAACGTAACGTTAATACTAAAACTCTAGACTGTAATAAGATTAAGGACCTTAAACATATGCTGGATACGGGTAGTAGTCGAAAAGATGTTATGGATAAATATAATATATCTAATAGCACCATAACTAGAATACTTAACTGTAAGACTTATAAAGAATGCTGTGAAGATAAAAAAGAATGATATACATGGTAGGATAGTCCTACCATGTATATACTACTTACACTCTTTGTACGTTTCACCTCTTACAGCTCTGCTAATGATACTAACGCTAACTCCATATTTCTTAGCTAGTTCAGTAAACTTAGAACCTTTCTCTCTTAGGACTCTTGCTTCTTTAATATCTTTACATGTAAGAGTTCTTGTGTTAGAACCAATACTTGTTTCTTTAGATACACGTTTCTCTTCGAGTTTAGCTTTTAAAGACTCTATCTCTTTTTTAAGTTTTTCCACTTCCTTAGATTGTTTTTTATCAGCTTTTAATAGATCATCTGCTATACTTTTAGAATTAGCTCTTTGACTATTTAAATTTGTTTTCTTTATATTTTCTATTTGCTTCTTGTGTTCAACATTTAAAGATCTTATAGTTGCTTTGCTATCTTTAATAACATCTTCTAAAACTACTTTCTCATTAGCTAAAGTTTCAAATCTAAGACTAGCTTTATTTTCTCTATCTTTAAGTTCTTTTATCTCTTTTGTAAGATCTTTGATGGTTTCAGAATAATCATTTTCCAACTTTGTTATTTTATTTTTATACTTATTACATTCTATCTCTTTTTTACTTAAACTATCATACATAGATTTATTTTTATCTAACAATGCTTGATACTTATCTGAACATTCGTATATAATACCCTCTACATCAAATGCTGAATAAACCTTACCGAATACTCTACTTATAAAACCAACTGACTTTAGACCTTTAACACTGCAACTCATTCTTACTTCCTTATTTTTTATTTAAATCAAATAAATAAAAAAATTACAATAGTAAGTAGGAAATCCTACTTACTACTTAGCTTTAATTATAAGATCTAAATATTTACTTGGGGTAACTTCTTTCATCACTTTTGCTAAATTTCTTATCTGGAAATAAGCACTACCTGCATCCCTTAAATAGAAGTAGTTCTTTAAACTTCTTAGATTAAATGTAACAACCATATCTACTTTTACATTATCTGTCACCAAGTGCTTAAAAGAATCTCCAACATTTCTCTTCTTAGGTCCTTTTTCTAAAGCTTCAAATAGATCATGACTATCTATATATCTTCCATTAAACAGCTCTAAAGAACTCTTAGCTACGCTTATCTTAAGGAACTCTTCTTTACCTATTCTATCTCTTTGTAAGATTAATTTCTTAAACATAGCTTCTATTTCTATATTTAAATAATCATTATCATCAATAACAAACATATCAAATTGCTTCATTTTCAATAAGAAGAATTGTATTGGACTCTGACTATTTAAAGACGCTATAAATGCATGAATTATACTAGCCATAGTATAACGAGTACTTCTAACACTTATGGCTTGAATCCTATGCCTAGCATGCTCTTGAAGTACGCCTCTGGAGATTCCTTTTATAAGATAACTTAGATTTATATGTTCAAGTATACTGTGGTGAAAATATGTAAATGATAAATCTTTTAATAACTCACATTCGTCAATACTATTAAGATTATCTCTAAACATATCATCATATGTATCTTGTGTTAAACCACTATCTTGACAATTAGCCATATCTGCAACAACTTCATTTGTACTCTTACTAAAACTATCATAACATGTTCTAGCAGCGTACTCAGAAACACCTATACCTGTTTCTTGCAATAATATAACCTCTGGTGTTGTATATTTAAGACCTGCAACTTCATTAACCATTTTTTTCTCCTTATAATTTAACTTTTATATTATAATAAAAATTAAGGTAATCTTCTATCTCTTTTAATGTATCCATTTTGGCTATCTCTGTTAATAGTAACTCTTCACTATCAAACATCCTCTTGCGTGTTAATAATACATAACCCCTATGACATAGTCTTTTTCTAACATAAACCTTTTCACCACCTATCACAGCATTTAGTTCAACTGACGGCAAATATTTAATTGCTTTAATTATACTCATTAACATTAAATAACTCCTGTAACTCTTTAAGAGTACAAGGCCTAACATCGCCTACAGTTTGACTACCACCATCGTGATGTACAATACCGCCATCTATAGATCTAATGATAATAACCTTCTTACATATTTTATCATAAGCTACTATATTAGATTTCTTAACAATGCCATGTTTTACATAATCGTTAACATTAACTATATTGGGACTTAAACTATTCACCACATAATCAAAAAATATCTTAGCTGATTCCTCAACATTGCCTTCAAATGTTCTCTTTTCAATATCCAAACAACCCATTAGATTATCTTCAGAATGAAAACATATTTTATGCTCATTATGATCTTTAAAACTAGTGGGTTCTCCATTAACCATTAAATCTTTATTCTTCATTACATACTCCTACTACTTCTATATTTAATTTTTTAAGCATATTTATACCTGAAGTATCTTTATACTTTTCAAAATAGACAACCCTAGATATTCCAGACTGGGCTATAAGTTTAGAACATTGCTTACATGGACTAGTGGTAACATAAAGTGTAGCCCCAGCTGTACTAATACCCTCTTTAGCACAGAATGCGATGACATTCTGTTCAGCATGAACTGTGAAATCATTAGTTACCAAACTAAGACCCTCTATACCATTACCTTTATCAGTAACTATAACATACTCACCACACCTACAAGATGCCCTATATTCTTTTACAAGATCTACTTCACCACCCTCTTTAAACATATTAACATAAGAACTTGTTTCAAATTGTTCTATGTTCAATTCTGTACCACATTTATTACAAACTACAACATTATCTTCACAGTTATTCTCTACACCATTTATTGTACCATTGTAACCAGTAGCTAATATTCTATTATCTATAGATAACACTGCACCAACTTTACGTCTTTTACAATACGACATCTCGGACCATATGTGAGCAGTATCCATCATAACTTTATCATATTTATTTGGATAAGTAGTAATGAATTTATATTTTCTTTTATATTTCTCATCAAACATTAAACATCTCCTTTAATAATTAATAAATCTTCATGTATACTATCAAGTACTATTTTTAAATATGATCTAGCAAATATGAATTTAGTAATAACCGCTATCCTATATTCTTTTGGATCCAGATCTGATAGTGGGTCATTTAATAAATAGTGTGTATCGCTATAATACCTAAAATAAGCATTATATTTAGATACTTTATCTCTAATCATATTTTCTATATATAGATCAATATCTAAACCATATAATATGTCTTCAACATTTATAGCATCAAACTTAAGTTCTTCATCATAACACCTCATGAATAATTCCTTATCCTTGTACCATAAAGATGATTTATTTTACTAATAATCGAATCTGGATAAAAATCAACTATGTTCGCATCTCGTAACGGTTTATAATAATGATCGCCCTTAACTAAATAGTTATCAACCAATCTTAAAGACCTAATACGTAACTCTAATGCTCTTATATTAGCTATTTTATTATATTTCTGTTTCCAAAACTCTTTACAATATCCTGTACATTTTGGATTATATTGTTTCTTCCAACTGTCATTACAACTAGTTTCAATATATTTCTCTATAGAACTTAATTCCCTCTGGAATACTTTTAACAATTGTTTATACGTTTTCAACTTAGCTCGTACAAGCTGCTTATAACATTTATCACTTACCATAACTTCCCCTTAAAATAATGTTTTAATTTTGCCAATATCTAAAATATCCTTCATCGATGCTTTAATATTGGTTTTTATTTTTGCTTCAGATGTAAAACTTGTCCATTTCCTCTCTATAGCCAACTTATATAATTCTGCCCTAACTTTAAACTTAAGTGGTTTTATTAATGTATTATCACCAAGTATATAAAGTAAAATCTCGTTAAATGGAAATACTGTTTTATCAAGTTTTCCAAGATTATGATATTTTGTATTAAACATACTCTTATCCTTAAGTCTACCAGTATGACTCTCTAAAAGAAATAATCTTTTATTATTAAGAACATTTAACAGATCAAATGTATAATGCGTAGTTATTAAAGAATTACCTGAAACAACTGGTAACTTATAATCTGTTTTAACTATATCAATATTATTATAATGCGATAAGTTAAATATCTTAACACACATTAGATTAAAATTATGTTGATGTAATTTGGCATCATTCATCTCTGCAGGGTTTATAACATTACTTACTTTGGAATAAACTGACTTATATGTTGGTATAAATAATACTGGTTTACAGGTGGTTCCTGCATACAGTTCTTTAATAATTTCTAATTCTGTTATAAGAACCTCGACTACAGCCGATGGGCCATTGTTATCTTTTAATAAATATTTCTTTATCTCAGAATTACTAACAGAATGAAGTATATTTCTTATAAGAGTAAAAATATTGTAATAATGAACTTTAAAATCATTTACTACTACTTTCTCTATTATCCTAGAATCATCTATCCTATTGCTATTCGGTTCAAACAGCGATTCCAACATTAGACCAGTACCTACTGATATAAAGAAAGATGTCGTATCTCTATTATCAAGTATAGTATTTAATCTACTATTCATAGCTTCTCCTTTTTTCATTGTTTAGAATACTACCAAGTATCTAATTAAATAATATATACTTAAATTATACTTGACAACTCTTCGTTAGCCAACGCATTTAATTCCTCATTGTCATTTATAGTATCAAGTTCTTTATTAATAAGTTCTTTAATATTACTACTTGTTATGCTTATGTTAACTATAGGATCATACTTAAGAACATTATCAGTTACTTTCTTTTCATTGGTATCTTTCATATGTTTGTTACTAAAGTTATAATCTTTAAATCTTTTATATACTTCCAGCAATGATTTATAAATAGGATTAAACTTATCAATAACTAAACGTATATGCGAATTTATCGGATACTTCTTTAATTCTATTGTTAAGATATTTATAAGCTCATTAACATCTTCTGTATTAACTGATATGGATTTAAATATACATGCGTTATCATTAACTAAGAACTTATAAGTATTATCACCGTTTGGATCAAGTGCTATAAGCATGGCACCTTTATCCTCTTCTTCATTATGGGCTAACCTGTCAAATGATCCCTGTGCAAGTATTCTCTTATAGATAGACATACTATGTATGTGTCCTATTGATATATAATATCTAACAAGTTTAAGATATTCAAATTCATCATGCATACTAGGAAGTTCAATAACTGGTATTTGATATTTAAAAGCTCCATGCATTACGGCTATGTCTACTTTATCTATACCCTTATCATCCATTAAAGTTTTAACATCCTTAAGTACTTTTTCAGACTCATGGTGTATTTCATCTGGTACATACAATATATCTAAATTAAAACCAGACAATGTTTCTATGTATATATTATCTATATATTTAAAATCAACATTTATTTTTAATTTTTTAATAATTACATTAAGAACATTTGCCTGTCTAGAATCATGACTTGGTGTACCCTCTAATAGTCTTAAGATTATGTTATTCTTTTTACAATAATAGACTAAATTAGTTAACCACTCTGTAGCAAGTATATTATCCGTAGATGATGATGATAATAATCTATCAAAGATATCTCCTGCTATTACGATCATATCTAAACCAGATAAAACAGTATTATATTTTAAGAAAAAACTATTTAAATTATTTATTATATTTTCTGTCTTATTTTTATTACTACCAAAATGGATATCGCTTAGAACTAAATATTTTATCTTTTTTGTTAACATCGAAATCCTTTTTTTTATTTTATCAATGATTTGTTATGGGTAAAAAAAAGATATATAGAAGAGTAGCAACTGCTACTCTTCTATAACTTTTATAATATCTTCTTTAGTAATTTTATCAACTTCCTTTTTAAAGTCATTAACTATGTCTCCATATATAGACATATAGAATTCGTCATACTTTCTATAACCATTACTACTGAACTTATCAATAAGATGTTCATATATCTCGTCAACTACCTTTATATCGCTTTTGCCGTCTCCAGAATGATATTTATAACTTCTTAGAATTATATCTTTTAGATTAACTCTACCGATATCTGCTGTAGCTATTATTCTACTAAGGATATTACTTCTTTCTCCTTTATAAGAACTTCTATGTTGTAGGACTGCTTCAGCTATACTTAATCTTTGAGTTCCAGAAAACTCATTAAGTATCTCATCATCTTTTGCATCTAATACATATTTACTAGCAAGTATATTATGCGTCTTTCTATTTACATTGCAGAATATATCATGTGTATATGCTGCAACTACAACCATTCTCTTATTTATATTTATTTTAAGAACATCCATTATAAATAATGCCTCTTCACAAACACTATCTGCATGATCTATTCTATGTGCCTCGTCATTTAGATCATAATACTTTTTATAATATTCTCTTACTCTTTTTATAAAGTTTTGCATTAACTACTCCTTATGTATTCTGCTCAATAAAATGATATATGGTTATATATAATTCGATACTTAATTTAAATATACTTCTAAAGCAATAGCATTTATTGAAAGAATATAACTTAAAGGTATAAAAATGGGCGTTATAAAAGTACCATCTTTATCAACTGATAAATTCATACATGAACCATTACTTAAATTAGATACCCTATATACATATTTTTTAGCTAGTGAATTTTCACAAACTAATATCTATAGAGGTAACATAAGTAGTTTAAAATATATATTCAGTAATAATTCTGATAACAATAAAAGTTTAATTAGTGATGTAGATAGATCCCTAACCAATTTTTTAGAACGATATTTTAAAGAGGTTGATGTGTACGTTGATTATGATGAAGATAATAATGAAATAAAAGTTAACATAAAAGTTAAAGAAGAAAATGGTGACGAAGCCACACTTGGTAACACGTTAAGTATTGCAGATGGTAAAATAGATACCTATTCTGCTATAAGTGATATATTAAGAAAATAAAGGAAAGAGACAATGGAATTAAAAGAGATCGCTACTGGTATGGAAACACAGGAGACTAAAGACTTAGAGCTACATATAAATGAATTAGCATCTGCTTTAGAAGATGAAAGTATGGTTAGAAAAGCCAAGTTACCTGAGAATGTATTTAAAGACTTCTTTGTACCAGCACTTACTGGTGAGCTTAAAGAAAATGATGTTACTATAATGAAATATGTAGAATATGCTGGTAGTCCTTATGCTGAGGTAGATATCATTGATGATAAAGGTGAAGTCATGTTTACATGTCCTCCATTATATAATAGATCAGCTCCTAAAATAGATAAACCTGTTTTACCCTATACAGACATAGCTGGAACATATGAATTGAAGAAAGCAAGATTTAAAAACGAAGCCGATAACTATATGAGTGACGTTGTAGTTGGGGTTAGGGAAGATATTGTTGTTGAAGAAACATCTTCTGAAGAAAAATGGAAAAAAATACTTGGTAAATATACTTCTAACAATGAAGTTAAAATGGATGATAACATAACTGTTGAACAAGATGATGATCTAGAAGATTTTATAGATTACGATTAAACATATACTACATAGGTAAATCCTATGTAGTATATGTTAACTCATCGATCCATAAATTATTCCACCAAGCTTATCCTGATTATTTGCTATAGATATTTTATAAGTTAATTCGCCTATAGTAAAATTAATACTAATAGCTGAATCAGTATCCTCAACAACATTTCTATAGTTAAACACAAATGCATCTGCAACAATCCTAGATATAATCTCTTCAGATAAGGGTATATCCATTATAGGAGAAAATGTATTATCCTCACATACAGTAAAACCTTTTACTATATCAGTAATCATATCCAAAAACTTATCTTCATTCATATGTGCATTATAAAGATAATCGTTTACCTTAGTAAACTCCATCTCCTTAATGATTAATTCTTTATATAAGTTCATCTTTATCCTTTTCTATAAATACATTTAAAATAGTACTACGCATCTTAGAAGACACATTGCATAAAGTATAGTGGCTTTGTAAGACACCATTAACTCTAATAACATTATTGTCATCTCCTAAATAAACGTATATAACCGACATCCCCGGCAATAAATACTTGGGATTTGAAAAGTTCCATTTTAATTGCAACATATCACCATTTAGTTTCATATAATCTGAACGCATATGATATAAATTATCTGTTGGTTCTTTAACTGTTCTATACATAGAACCATCTCTTTTATCCTTAAGATAATTCTCTATATTAACGCTGTCTTTAGAATTTATAACCATTGGTTCTAAGACATCAACCGGTCTATGCATAACCTTATTAACATCTAAAACAACATAACCAACACCTTTATCTGTAAAATCAGTATCTCCTTTGTTTATCTTTTTAGAATCATCATTTGATATTATATGGATATCCTCATTCTCTATCAAATACGTATTCTCTACCTGAGAATACTTTATATTAGGAACCCCATAAATAACCAGTTTATGTTTAGCATTAGCAGATATATCAGGTTTATATAAAGGAAAAACCGATACACTCATAATGTTTTTACATGGACTACCATCCAAATCACATCTATTGAAATATGTACCCTTTCTATAACGTTCTATGAATAAGCCAACATGTCCATTGAATAAACCATAATCCGTTTCCTGTAAGTACGTAGGTAGATCTATAAGTTTTGTACCATTTGGTATGATTATGTGCTCATACTCTCTGGTATTATCCTCATTCTTTAGAGTAACACTAAGTTTAATTGGTGCTCCATTTACCATAATATCTTTTGTTTCATTAATAAATAGACCTTTAACTAAATTACCAGGCTTAACATTTCTATATATACCAGATATACGTTTAAGTCTTATGGCCTCAACAGCCCTATCAATACATTGACCCCTGACAGTAATATATTCTTGCTCATTGAGTTCTTCCTTTGTTTGGTTTTTATATCTACCACTACCATAATTCTCATCTAAATTTAGAAAGAGTATCTTATAACGATTTAAATCTTTTCTACCATTGACAACTTCTATAAGACTTATTTCAACGTTATTCCTATATGGATAAACATGTTTTACCAAATCTCCCATAGGCAATAGAAAATCCACATAAATATAAGCACCTATGTTAGCATTATAATCTTTCATAACTTCAACTGTGGTAATTTTATCAACAACAAGATCATCATCTTCAGTATGTAATATCATTTCATAAACTACTTCATTAGTATTATTGTCATTCTTCTTTACAATCCTATCAACTTCTTCACCTATAAGAGATCTTTCTATTTCCATACGCTATCCTTTTTTAAACACTGATCCTATTTATAAAGAAACTATAAACTTCAAATATTGCATTATACTCACTCTCAGCTATTTTTAAATTTTCAATTATTCTATTTATAAGCATTATTTCAAGATTCTTTATTTTTAAAGATAGAGTAAATAAAACATCTATATACTTTAATTGTATATCCGATTCAAGAGCACCGCTAACTAGGGCTTGACTATCTTCTATGCTAGAATACAATGACCTAACCGTACTAAGAACATCTATTGTTTTATAGTCGTTAAGCAATCCTATAGCCGCTTCCATATTTTCATCGGTATTATTAAGAAGTTTACGCATTAATTTAATAGTACCTATATCATCATCAATATTAACTTCTAAAATACTATCTATCAAATCTATTTTATTAATAGACTCTATAAGTTCCTTCTCTTTTGCACCATAATACTGATTTACATTATTTATAATAATATCTATAACAGATGGATCTTTTTTAAATACTTCAGACATCTTAGAAACTGCTTCACTAAACGAATTAGGTATGCTAAGAACACTTCTTATAGCAGTAGGATCGCTCTTTGCAACCATAATAGTATTTAAATGTTCTTTTACAGCTTTATCTATATCATTTTGTTCAATAGTGTCATCGACGTTATTTTTAACCATTAAGTTAATTATAAATGACTTAAGTTTACCTTTAGCTCTCTCTATAAGAACTGGATCTGTTTCTATTTTAGTTAACTTAGCATCAAGAGTATCATCATTGGATAATTCAACCATGAACGATTTAATATTGTCAGCTATTTTAGAATCATTATCTTCTATAACTTTAACTACATCCAATAAATATTTTTTAGCAGATTCTTTAAATATCTCACCTATTACCTTAATTGCATCATCTTTAAGCCTATCATTTTTCAAAACGTTTTGATGTTTCTTAATCTCTGATAAATCATAATAACTCTTTACATCTTCAGATAGAATACCATTTAATACTAAATCTATAGTATTTATTGCATCATTATTAAATAATGATAATATAACTACTGGATTATTCTCTGCAACATTATTGTTCTTTAATTGCTCTAACATATCTTTCCTTTTTTTACATTAATAGACTGTTTAGGTCATATTTAGATTCTCTGATTTTTTTAGGAGCTATACTTTGTCTCTCTATTTCATCATACTCTATTTCTGGTTCAGTTTTATTAACAACTATTTCAGACATCATTAGACTTCTAAAATCATTACTAAACGATTTAGGTTTACTTATATCTTTTTGAATTATAGTTCTTTTGTTTATATTAAATATCTCATTTGCAAACTTATCCATTAAAATAAGATCATCTCTTGGCAATGAAGCCTGATTGAGTGATTTAACACCATAGTCCCTCCATGCAATAAGATGTTTCTGTATAACATCATATATCTGCTCTACATCACTTTGCTTAGCAACAGATACGGCAAAACCCTTATTGAACTTCTCTATCATATCGACTATTGTAATCTTAACAAGTACCTTTTCATTAAAACTATTATGTCTCTCATCATCTATAATGTTTAATGGTACTCCTACAATATCTAACTCATCCTCGCTATATGTAGATATAATAGGAACATAAGCATCATATAGTTTATTAAATATAACATCTGCCCAATTATCATATATGCCAAATATCATTTAGACTCCTATTTATTAATTAACACTGAAAGATCTATTTACTGCATCTCTTAAAAGAATTATAAGAATTGGTATATAATAAAATTGTTCAACTTTATCCCAATATTTATAATCATCTATTAGACTTATAAGTAATCTAGTATCTATAACTTCGTTAAGTAAATACATTCTTACAAGACCTTCTATTAGTGACATGTTCTCAGCATCATCATTATAAAAAGCTTCTGTAAAAATATAATACTCATTATCAACACTAAACTTAGGAATAAGATTATCATTTATATTAGCATCACCTCCATATTTATTTGGACAAGACTGTAAACTGTATGTAGGACCACCTTTTAAAGCACTCTGGGGGTCCTTATAATCAATATCTATATCACTAGGATAGATTATATACCCAATACCCAAATAAACGATAGTACGAAGATGTGGGTTATGACTAAAACTGCCTGCACTAACAGTACTAAACTTTTTATTGCATGTTTTTAAGATATTAACATCACGATTAAGTATAGCGTCTAAAACCGTTGGTTGTTTTATGTACTCGTCATTAACAGACAATCTAGTTATCCTATTAATTATATCAGAATCATTTGTATTTGTTATTTTGAAAATAAACTCCTGCATCATTAGGTCTACAACAACAAACTCTTGACCAGGAATAGCCAAAACTGATCTTTCGGAATTAAACATATTTTTAAGATAATAATCTTTCATCTCTTCTAATTCTGAATTTATCTGTCTTTTTCTTCTATATTTTTCTTCTAATAATAATGGGGTACCATTTGATTTTATAAATTCTCTATCGTAATAAAATGTTTTTATAACTTTATCATTAAGAGAATCTAATACGGTTTTATTAGAATCTATAAACATATCAACTTTGTATTCTACTAAGTATACGTTATTTAGATTATAGCTTTTCTTATTTACACTCTCAACTCTAAGTATCGCTTTACGTTTACCCATAAGAGTAGCTACAAAAACATCTCCTTGATTTGGAACAACTCCAGCATTAATTATAGCACCACCAGAAAGATTACTGGCAGTATCTTGAGTTAATGGACTATCTACAAATAATACTAATTGTTTTAATAACGTATATTGTACAGCAGTATCTGGTAGGTTAGGATCAAATCTTTCTATCTCATCATTTTTGGTAATAACCTGTAAATAATAATCTACTACCCACTCTTCACCTTCAATATAATTTATTATGTTGTCAAGCTGTTTGTCAGTATTAACTATCTCTATATATTCTTCTTCAGATTTAAGTTCTATAACTTCATTCTGAACAACACTACCAATTTTATTAATAATACAAGGTTCTATTTTATCTTCTTCCTCGTAACTGTCCATAGAAACTATAGCCATATTATCTCCTTCTATTCTTCTTCCGTTATGAATGCAGCATTCATAACTGTATATCTAACTAAAGATGTTGGTTTATTATAAATCATAATCTTAGAATCTCTATCCAGCATATTAACATCGTTTGTATCTATTTCTAATGCTTCTAATGTTTTATTAAACACTATCTTATTAGATAAGGTTCTACTAACAGCATTAGGTTTAGCATATAGCATATCAGTAAGTAAACTAAAAACTACTCTATATGTTCTTTTAATATCTAAATCTTCTCTGGATGATATATTAAGATCACTATCTACATATAAAGAATTATTCTCCCTTATATTCTTATCGTCAATAAGTTCTAAAAGAAAAATACTATTATAAACATCGGTCATATACCTATACTCTGTTTCCTTTATAAAATTTAAGAATACATCGTTTATCCTATAACCAGGTATCTCTGAAAGATTAAACAGATTTTTCTTATCTTCTAACGTTATAGATACTAATACAGAAAATATAGGTATATAGTTGGGATGTGGCAATGGATGTCTAAAATGATCAAAGTTGGGAATATTAACAATACTTTCTTCATAATTTACAACTTTACTCATACTATGTTCTAACCTATTATTATTTAAAAATGGTCCATTACTAAAATTAGTATTAGTTGTTGGTTTAGTTCTTTCATTTTCTAATACAGTTGTCTTATTGTCTCTAAGCATTAAATACTTCTTTGGTATAAGTTGGTTATATATAAGTGGTGGATATAAAACATATAACGCCACTGGTTTATTATATGTTAAATAATACGTTAACTGTGCTTCATACATACCGCTATCATCACCATATTCACCTTTAACAGATATAACATCACTTTTAAAATAACCATTAACCATTAATTGTGTTTCACTTACTCCTATATCCATTGTTTTAGTATTACCATTTAAACCACCAACAACTGTTAGCCTGCCATCACTTTTCTCTATCAGGTAATCCTCAAAGTTCTTATTTGTTGGAAACACTTTATTTTTAAGTATGCTTATATCTAAAAATAACTCTATAAGTTCTGGTCTAACATAGAACATATATTTAATATCATGTAATGTCATACCGTCATTGTCTGCTATATTTAATTTAAGTGCATTTAAAAAATTGTTTACTGTTGTTTTAGATCTAGATCTGTATCGTATATTAAATGTTAATGTAGTATCTACATATATCGGTCTAATAAATGCTTCTACATCATCGTCGTACAAGATTGGTTTATAATCAGTATATTGCAATGGTGTGGTTATGAAGTTATCTTCATTTATTTCTTCTTCTACACTAAATTTAATTTCCTCTAATCTTGGACTATTATCCTCAAGATTTATTGGTGCAGTGTTTTCATTTGTTATATAACTATCTATTTGGTTCGCTAATTTAGTACGAACATCCTCATTGATGAATAATAACTCTTTAATATCATTAAGCACTCCTATAGATACTGGTCTAGTTATAGTTCTATCGGTACCATCAATTGGCAATCTAAACTTAATCATAGATTCTCCTTTTTTTTTTAATAAGTGAATATGTTAGATGTGACTATGTCACAATCTAACATACTATGTTAATATCTAACGTCTCTAAGTAATTTAAATAACATTAAAATACCAGTTATGTCTAGTTTCTTTAATAATATAACAAACTCTGTTTCTTTGTTACGCTTACTAAGAATTAATATTTGTTCTTTCTTTCCTACATTAGAACCATATTTACTATCGCTATCAAGTAGACCATCATATTTAGAAAAGTCTATCCTATCTTTTGTTTCCATAAGATTTTTTATATCGTTAAAAAACTGGTAGCATATAGTAGACATAGCATACTTGGTTTCGGTTTTAACCAGATCTCTAAGAGTCTTTAAATCATCACCATGTCTTAAACTATATTCATATATAGCAAAAAGATTTAAATGATATTGTGCAGGATCTTTTTTCCACTCTCCAGATAAATAAAGGTTCTTCATATCCTCTATATCTTTCTTCGTTATATTTCTTTTCTCTAAAATTATCATGTGATTAACCTTTATATATTTTCATCATATAAATGTTTTAACGGCAAATAAGACGAAGAGCATTGGATTATAATCCAATGCTCTTCAATTTGCATTAAGCAGCTTTTGCTTATTTATCGCTTTTTGATTTATATTTAGACATAGATACATCAGCAAGATATGCAGCATTTTTCATTACAGCAACATAACCTAAAAGAGAATCTGAACCATATTTAAGAACGTTTGTACTTAGAGCACCAACCATAGTTTTATATGTGTTTTCGATTGTTTTTTCATCAGCTTCTTTATCTTTATCAGAACCTTGTGCATCAATTTTAAGATCTTTAACAGCTTTATCAGTTTCATCAAGTACAGAATCTACTTTCTTAACGAAATCTTTAGCATCTTTACCAAGAACTTCACCAGCATCAATAATAGCTTTAATTGCAGAAGTATCAGGAATTTTTACATCTTTACTATATTTTTTAAGTAAATCTTTTTTAGCAGCACCAGTCATATAGTTACAAGTAATCTTAACCATTTTACCTGTTCTAAGAGCAACTTCTTCAGCTTTGAAAGTTACAGCTTTATATGTAGTACCATCACTTCTAGAAACAACTGCAGCAGTATCATCAGAAGCAATTGAAGATGGAATACCATCGTAGTGTTTACTTAAGTTAGTTAGTTCACTTTTAGCAGCTTTTGCAGTTTTAGCAACAGCACTTACACCTTTATCTGTACTAACATAATCTTTAACAGTAGGAACAACATCTCTACTACCAGCAGCTTGAATACCATCAACAACTTTACCTAAACCACCACCGTCAAGTGCCATAGCTCTAAAGAATTTACCAGCAATTTTCTTAGATTCTTTTTCAGAGAAAGTATCTTTAACACCATCTTTTTTATCAGAACTAAGACCATCTAGTTTTTCACCAAGTTTTTTGAATTTTTTCTCATAGTCAGTAACCATAAGCATGATTTTTCCACCAAGTTTTTTGATACTTGACCATACTTTAGAGAAGAACTGTTTGATTTTATCAATGATCTTTTTAAAAGTTTCTTTTGCATCTTCTACAGATACTTTAAGAGCAGTTTGTGGAGATTGCTCAATTGACTCAGCAGAGATTTTAACTTGTTCTGGATCCATACCAAGCATAACAGCATTAGCTTGTAAGTTCGCAGCAGCTAATTGTGCAATACCAGCAGTAACATTACCTGAAGCAAGAACAGCTTCTTCTACAGCAACTTGTGTTTGGATATTTCCAGCAACTTCTAAAGCAGCATCCATCATTTGGATATCTTGTGCAATACCTTCTGCTTCTACAGCAACTTCTTCAGCGTTTTCTTCCATTGCAATAACAGTTTCTACTGTTAAAGGTTCATTTGCAGCGATTGCCGCTTCTTCTAAGCTAATAGCTCCGAATAATTTATTTTGCATAACAATTCCTTATGTTTTTTAATTTTTGTTCTGTTCATAATATAAACAGTAATAGGATTTTTATCCCAACGTGTATACCCAATGCATTAGATACGTTCAGTAATATAAAAAAATAAATATATATTACATCATAATAAAAGAGAATTATAAAAAATTAATTCTCTTCCACCTTACGCATCTTATACTCAACGTTACTTAACTTGTCTTCATAGTACTGAATACTCTTTTCTAGTTTAGCATTATTTTCACCAGCCGATCTAGATTTTAGATCCATGATTTTCAATTCTAATAAACGTTTCTTTTCTTTAAGAACCTCATATCTATTCATCTGTCTATCAACTAACCACATCTTAACATGGTAAATTGGATTACCAATAAATCCAGAAATCTTCATAGTTAGACCACTTGGGTTAATAACAGATAATGTACCATTATCTTTACCATCAGCTATAACTCTATCATTAGACAATTTACTAACAGTTTTAGATATGTTTTTAGTATTAGCAAAGAACTTAAGTATATTAGCATATTTAACCATATTAACTCTGATCTCTTGTACCTTTGGTTTAACCATATCATTACTAACATGATTAATCTTCACATCCGAAAGAGTAACCAAGTACATTAAAAGATCTAGAGTATAAAGTGCAACACTATTATAGTTATTAACTATATTTAATATAGTAGCTTGTTTAACTGTAATAATATCTCTACTAATTAACTCTGGCAACTCTTTTTCAATAAGACCTGTTACATCATTAGATTCTTTCTCCATAATTGTAAGTATTTTAGTAATACCTGCAACTAAACCTTTTAAATCTTTTGCTTTTATTTCAGATGCTTTATTAAACATTCCGAACTCTGGAAGATCTGTTATCTTGATATTATCAAGTTTTATAAGATCATTCATAGATTTAAGACCGGGCATAACCTCATTGTTTATAGCAAGTAACGTGTTATTAAATTGTTCATGCACATCACCTTGCTTAACAGTATGATTAAGGCCTAGAATCAATTCTCTAAGTGCTTCATTCATTTTTATACTCTCCTAACTTTTTTTAAGTTCTTTAATATAAATAGATGCTAATCCATCTACCATATTAGGTATTTCAGCATATGTTTTACTAAGAACTAGTAAAATCTCAGGCAAGGTTGCATAAATATTACCATTTTCCCAACCTGTATTATCATCTATTTTTTTAATAGTCTCTGAACCTATCTTAAGCATGTCATGAATATCATTAACTACCTTTTTCTGGTTTTGAGTTACTTTAATACCAGCATCTATTAATTTAATTAGATCAGAATATTTTGGCGTATCAAATGTCTTAGGAGTACCATATGCATCAAATGGAGGTAATGAAGATGCCACTATACTATAATTCCATGGAAATATTGATGCTGTTAAGTGCAATGGTTTACATCTTTCTAGAATAAAAACATTATTATAAGTGGCACCTATAACCATTCTATCATCTTTAGTACTTTTACAAAAGAAATTCTTTATCTTTTTACCTAAGTTTCTTTCTACAGCTCTCATCGCTTCTGTACCAGAGTAAATAGGTTTAAGTTTACCATCATCTCTAATCATACTTATAATAGATTCACACATATCTTTAACAAATGTAGGTTTACCATAAGCATTTATCATTTGATTTATACCGTCAACTGGATCCTTCATTTTACCCATCCCTACAGCACCAAGCATGGCCATACCATTCCATCCCCAGAATGTATCATCAGCAATAGTAGCGTCTTCTATCCTTTTACCACTTTTAGTAAGGGTCTCTAACTCATTTTTTCTCTTAACTAGATTTGTACCTAAAGATGAAAGCAGTGTATCAAACTTACCAATATATTTTAAAATAATATTATTATATCTGGCAAATGTTTTAGCTATGCCGTTTATAATTGATGTCAATATATTCTTTCCTTCCTCTATACTTACCTTAAGAGCTTCATCAACGTTATTAAAATCCTCAGTAGATAAGTTTTCAATACATTCTAACCCAACAGAGTTAAGTGCTGTATTTATAGCTAAATGTAAATTTGCTAAATCTCTTTCATTAGCATTGCCGGATTCCAATGCCAAACTAGCATGTTCTAAAGCTTGGTTTAGAATCATTGCTGTATCTTTAGAATCATTAATTATGAAATAAATTTCTTTTAATTCAGCCTCTAAAGATATTTGATCTAAAGAAGACATTAATAATTCTTCGTTACTTAATACCAGCGTATCACTGGCTTCGCTATTAAACATTTTTTTCATCATACACTCCTATGTTTTAAAATACTGGTGGTTTATTGCTACTAATAGCTTTAAATACTTCTGCCAGTTCATTAGAATTACCATCGCCCTTTCTTTTCTTAATAACTTTAAAAGAAAGATCAGACGTACCTCTTAAATCTTTAGTATAAACAGTAACACGTTCCCAGTCAGTATCTACCACGTTTATCAGTAATGACTTAGTTTGTTCTGCTAACATCTCTTTATATCTAGGCTTATCGATTTTACCACCTAGTTTATTTTCAATAATAGCAAGTTGTCTTTTGTTAATGATTAATATACTGTAATACTTACCAAAACCAATGGCACCTTTAGTAAGAAGCTTTTTATTGGCAGTCGTAGCTCTAGATTCCATATAACCTATAAGATCATCTTTATCTTTAAACTTATTATTTTTATATTCTTTAATAAGATCATCAGCAAAGATTAAATCACCTAAAGAAATCATACCTGCACGATACTCATCTAATCTAGAACTAAATTTCTTATCTCTACCATTTGTATCTACCATAGTTTCAATATTAGAAAAGTCACTGTAGATGACCGTAGCCTTGATAAGAACTGGAACGATAATATCCCTGGTGAACTTTTTACCAGATTTTTTATCTTCAGAATTTACAGTAAAAGTTATATCTATAGATTTTTGCATAAGAGTTGGAACTATAACACCTTTACCTTCATTTATTCTAGCAGATGGACTAACTAATTTCATCTCTTTATTTTCTTTTGGGGTCTTTTCTAATTTATTCAATCTACCGTTTACTTTGTTCATAAAGTTTTTTGCTTGTTGATATTTATTATTAGCGTTTTTATTAACCGGTCTTCTTCTATTACCTCTTTGCTCTAGACTAATAGGTAAGAAATCATTATCTTCGAAAGAAATCATGTCCATTTCTTCAAAAGCACTTTTACCACCATTAGCTCTAATAGGCAAACCACCTTTACTAGACAATACATCAAATGCTGTATGTTGACTCATGCCATACACGTTAGTCATTACATTAAATGCTTGAATATAAAAACTTGCAAATATATCTAAATTTATCTCTGCTAGTTTTTCTGTAACCTCTTCTTCTCTAAGGTCTCTTGAAATTACAATTGTCGGCTCTATAATAAATGTAGAAAGTAATTTAATCATAGAACCTTTAGTACTATAAAGCATTGCCTCATTTCTACTTATATCTATATCACCACTACCAGCCTGTTCCACTTTATCTAGCACCTTATTAAAACTTAATAGCGTCTGCTTAAGAGACATGTATGTTCCTAACATGTTTAATCCTTTTTTTCAATTTTTTACGTATTAAAAGATAAAAAAATCTTTATATCAATCAATTTAATGTTACAATTATTAGAGAATCCATTTTCATGATTAATAAATATATTATATAAAGGATAAAATAATGGCTATAGTAGTTGACAAAGACGAATTTGACCAGGATAAATTAGGTGATAGTAACGTTATAAATAGTTTAGATAGTTTTATGGAAAATACTCAGCCTATGGGTAGTATTGATAAAGCTATAGGAAATGCGTTATACGGGATAAACCATAGAAAGGTAAAAGGAATTCTCCCTGAGAATAAAGATGATCAGGGGTATACTTTCTTTACTAGACCACAACTTAACATGTCTACAAAAAATCTTGAAAATTACAGACATTTTTATTCATTATTAACAACCAAAGAAAGATCAATACATAGATATGTAAGATGTATGCTTGACCCAAGAATAAATTTGGGCAATGGGGTTGAAACAATAACAACTCCACTGATAAATCCAAAGAGTGCATTTATACCTGTTCTAACTAATACATTAAAAAGCATCTCAGGATGGCCTGATGTGGTTAATTCTAGTCATATATCTAAGGCTGGTGTTAGAAAAGAGCAACATGCTATGGTTGATGGCACAGTAGATATTTACGAGGCATTTGACTTAGATGTTACATTTAACAATATGAGAGAAGAGCCGTTAAGCTTACTTTTTGATACATGGCTACATTACATGTCCAATGTTTTTGAAGGCGTTCTTATGCCCTATATGGATTTTATTACGGAAAATGAAATTGATTACAACACTAGGATATATAGAATAGTTTTAACGGAAAATAAAAAGTATGTAAAAAAAATAGCTGCAACTGGTGCAAGTTATCCTATAAACATACCTACTGGTAAATTCTTCGATGCTAGTGATGAAAGACCATTTTCAGACCAGACAAAAGATGTTACTATAAGATTTAAATCTTTAGGTGCCATGTATAATGATGATATACTAGTAAAAGAATTTAATGCTACTGTTGGAATATTTAATCCTGACATGAGGTTATTAAATAATGAAATACAAAACATGATAACAGCTGGAGTATTTCATGTAGATCCAGAAAATGCCGAAACTATACTGGAGACAGTTGGTAAGAAATATGGCTTAGAAAAAATACCAGATAAGCTACTTGTTAGGCTAAACAATAGAGGTTATCCCAGAATAAATCCTATGTCGTTTGAATTCGAATGGTGGGCAGATAAAGAAGATATTGAATATGCCAATAAAAATATAGATATGCAAATATTAAATTAAAAAAGGAAACAATAATGAGTTTTGAAATAGACCTAGATAAAATTAAGTATAATCCTACACTTATACAGTCTAAGATACTTAATAGTATAGAAGAAAACAGTGACGGCAATATCACATTTACAGATCCAACTAATCCATTTCTGATGTTAATGGAAGCAAATATAGACTTAACTAATTCAGCGTTACAGGAATCGATAAGTAATTTAAGAAAGAATTATAGTAGTTTAGCTATTAGACCAACTGACTTATATCATCATCTATCAGACATAGAAATGGTTAATGTTTTTGCAATACCAGCAGAGGCTACAATGCTTTTTACAATTAACTTAAAGGATCTTATAGATAACGGCTATGAAGAGGATGACAAATATATTATGTCCATACCTGAATACAGTACAATAACTGTAAGTAATACTAAATTCACTACACTTAATGATATAAAAATAACTTACTATAAATCTAGTAAAAAAGCATATATAGAACAAATGATCTCCGATGATGATTTATCTATAAAGGATTTAGGTGTTCTTAGAAATGATATTATAAAAGACAGCAATGATAATGAATGGATTGTATTTGAAACTATGATAAAACAATTAGAGCGTTTTACAATAGAAGACAATATAATTAAGGGTATGGGATTTCAAAAAGAGGTGGAGTTTAGTGATCAATATCATTACTCTATAGTTTATATAAAGAATCCAAATACTGGAAACAAATGGGTTAAGATAAATACTACTCATAGCGATATTATCTTTGATCCAGAAAAACCAACTATCCATGTTAAGGTAATGGACAATCATGTCCTATACACTATACCTGAATTGTATCTTTTAAATAACACTATATCTGGTCTAATAAAGATAGTCGTTTATAGTAGTAAAGGAGAACTTACATTAAATATAAATAAATTTCCTATGGATGATTTTAGTTTGTTATTGGGTAATACTGCTAAAAATAAATATACTGCAGTTACTCCAAATATAGTAACGCTAACAAATAGTAACCATATTGTTGATGGTGGTAGAAACCAAAGAACCATGGAAGAACTAAGAAGCATAATCATAAATAATACTACTGGTAAGAATGATACTCCTATAACTTCAAACGAATTAAAAGAGTATGCTTCTTATAATGGTTTCTCTATAGACAAGGTATTAGATGTTATAACTGACAGGTATTTTATAGCCACTAAGAACATACCAGAACCAGTTAATAAAAAAATAAAATCTAAGATGGATGTTTTCATTAATAAAACAGAATTCGTATTAAGTGACTATCTGATGCATGATTATGTTAATGTTGTTGACTCAACTACGGCTGTAATAAGATCTGGCTCTACATTCATAAATAAAAACAACAAAGTTAGAATGTTGAGTAACGCAGAATATGATTACTTAAAGAATCTTAATAATGAACCATTAATCTTAGAATTACTTGCAAATAAATATTTTTATACCCCATTCTACTATATAACAAGCATAGTTGATGGCATAACTACTTCTAGGGTATTTGATTTTGATGTACCTAAGTTGGATAATCTTAGAATACTAAGTAAAATAAATGATGACATTTCGGTAAACATAGATAAGTTTACCACTTATAGTACCAATAAAGGTTTTACAATAATCTTTACTGTTCTTGGAAATGAAATATTTAATAATATACCTACTGACAACATAAAAGCTCAGCTAAGTATTAAAATGTCTAATACTGAAGATAGGGTATATTTCTATACAACTATGGAGAGAGTTACTGGTTATCTTAAATTTGAAATAGACACTAACTTCTATGTTAATGATAATAATGAGTTAATGTTATTAAACGGTAATAAAGAACTTATCATGGCAAATATAGATTTAGAAACTGACTTGGAAGTTATACTCTATACAAATTATGAAGCAGTTAATAGAACTAAATATGGTGTAACTGATGAGATAATTTATGATTTAGACATAAACAGACTGGCATTATCTAAAGAAACCGTGCTAGTAACATTTGGTAAAGAACTAAAATATCTATGGAATTCTGTTAACACTGATTATACAGATAGAAAGTATAAACTCTACGATACAGACATACCTATGCGGTATACCGAAGACATACTAGATATGGATATTGAAGATGGTAGTTTCTTCGATGCGGTAGATACAGACGGTGATGGTATTTGCGATAAGCTAGAGTATAAAATCATACATAAGAAAGGAGACATAGTAAAAGACTCTGAAGGAAATGATCTATATTTACATAGAAAAGGAGATCCTATACTCGATGATAAAGGCAATCCTGTTATAGATGGAGTATCTGGTATAGTTAGATATATAGATGTACTTATGTTAGAACATGAATATAGATTGGATACATCCGTTTTATATTCTGATTATAAAGAAACAATAAATGATTTACTTAGACTTTATATAGATAAATATATGAATGATCTTAATGAAAAGATGTTGGATAATACAACAGTATTTTATAGTCCTTCTAGATCTAATAACAATGCGGTACTTACAGTTGGTGCTAAAAAATATGTAACGAATCAATTCATATCGCCTGTTGTAACATTATATGTTTCTGAAAACAGTCCAATAAACAATGATAAACTTAGTTACTTAAAAAGTATAGTTGGTATAATCATACATGGACATTTAGATAATGGTGTTGTAAATATTAATAATATAAAAGAAGATATAAAAAAATCTTTTGGTACTAGTTTAAAAGGTGTTAAAATAACTGGTCTTGATGGAGGTCATGATTTTGAGATGTTTAATATAGAGAACAATACTTCTAGATTAACTATCAAAAAGAAAATAATGTATGACGTTAAGAAAGACATTAATATCGAATATGATATAGATTTAAGGATTTATACAGTTTAAGTATATAGTATGTCCTAATAGGACATACTATATACTATTTTGTAAAATACATTTTAAGTAATTTAAATAAATTTAAACTATCACTATCTTCAAACAATGACAACATATTCACTATATGTCCATGTTTATGATTATATGTATAATTATAGTCAGTATGATTTTCATTCAGATCAAATCTGAAATCAAATATACTATAATTTATTTCAGCATCTATTTGCTCCACAAGTTTACCTATCTTATAAAAACCTAAACCAGAAACTATAAGTTTATCAACAACATCCCCAATAAGATAAGGTTCCATGTTATTTTCATAATGAAATAAAGACATATCATTATTAACCAGATTTGTTAACAAACTAAATATAGTTAATGGTTTGTTATCGTTACTTTCGGATAATAGATAGGCAATTCTATTTATATTTTCCGCTATATCTTGCTTCTTACCAACTAACAATGCATCATTGAATTTATAAACATTTTCTAAAAATTCATCAGGAGTTAGTGTTAATGGATTAACTAATTCTTTACCTTTATAAAAACTAATATAATTGTTTTCCTTAATATCAGAAATTAAATCCAAATCACAACCATCCTTAACATTAAATAAACCCCTAACACTAACTAATTTAGATCTTAGTTTCTTAAGCTCTAGTATATAATCAGTTATATTGATTGCCGCTTCTTCTTTAGACTCAGCACTAATAATAGTATCTAAGTGCTCTACTAATGAATTAAAATTAGTAGATGTAGCCAATGAAGTAAAACTATTAACATTAAAAGAATCACTAACTATACCTGGACAAGCCTCTTCCATAGACATAACATCACTCTTAGATACCACGCCTTTTGAAACTATAGTATCTTTAAGTCCTATTAAAATCTTTCTTTCAGATTGATTCATATTTAATCCTTTTTAGATAGAACTATATTTGATAAGTTAAATGCTTTATTAAATACGCCAATATTACCGTCAATAACTTTAACATATTCTTTACCAAATATATCGTTAACGCCAATAATATCATTAAACTCGTTTATAATTAAAGGCTTGTAAATAACATCTAATTTAAACTGAATATATTTACTTACGATGGCAGTAAACATATTTTTATCAAGTACAGCAATCTCATTAAGCTCATAAAATAGATCATGTATTTTAAATTTAGTATTACTATCTACCTTAGTAACTCCAGATTTTATTAAATCGTTTATAATACCATTAGTAAAACTTGCAGCAACACCAGAATATGCAGCTAATCTTTTCTCATCACCAGTAGCGTTTAATACTCCGCATAGTTCTTGTATATTTTTATCAGTTATTTTTAACATCTTATTTTTCCTTTATATGTTTTTTAATTTATTCGAAGATACATGTAAACTATTTTCTGTTAAATCTTCTAAGTATTGTTCTAACTCTTTAAAGTTACTTGCTCGTTTATTCCATGGTAATAATTTATTACCTAACTTTTCCAGCCAACCAGTATCATCTGGAGTATCATCGATTACCTTATCAATAAAATTAATCTCTTCTATAACCTTTTTCATATCTTTCTTAGGAAGATCGCTTGTTCTAAGTATACGAATCATATCGTTTCTTATCCTATAGTATCTTCTTTTATTTTTATCATATGTGATCGTATTGCTATCATCGCCACCAAACAATAGTGTCATTATTGCCTGCGTTATAATAAAAGTTATAACTGCTGGTAAGAATACAACCAGCGTAATAGCACTTAATAAAACAAGTATAGAGATTAACAATATATCATTATTTAAATTAAGATCTAATCTATTAGCGTTATGCAATTTAACTAAAGCATTTAGTAAATCGCTACCAACACCAAATCTATTTGCAAATTGATCAGCTAATTGCTCACTATCAGTTCCAGAATGTTTATCGTTTTTGGACATAAGCATAGTGTTAGACATGTATTTATCCATAAATCGAATACTAGCAATAGTTAAATTAGAATCTTTTAAATCCTTTTCATCACCACCTAATTCATTTTTATAAAGAAGCATCAAAGTTTTCTTCATGCTTTTACCGTTAGTTAAATCTGCTCTTAAGGTATCCAAGATAACTGTAGTTGATTTTACAGTACGATAAGAATATTCTAAATGAGTAAACGCATGACCTACCTCATGTAATAACGTAGCTACTAACTCCTTGGCATTTAACTTATATGTATTTATTAAAGAAAAAACATCTATAAGAAGAAATACTTCATAGTTAGATGGTAAACCTTTTACCGTCGCTTTATCTAAGTTTATCTTGACACCTTTAGAGTTAAGTGTTTTTTCTAATTCTAAATACCCAATATAGTTTTTATATATTAAAGACTTCTCATCTTTCCATGCATCTTTTATATCTGAACTAACGTCTTTTTTAGTAAATTCATTATTACAATATTCAAACTCTGGGTTACACTTAGATTTACCCAAAAAATCTTTATACTTTTTAAATCTAGTACGAATATCTCCGCCTATAACATTATAATTTATTGGGGGTATAGGCATAACAGCATAACTGATACCAGTAGCATTAACATGTTTAAATTGGATACCAAAACGTTTACTTATAGTCTTATCTATAGCATCTATAATCTTTCTGGTTTCTTTATTTCTAAAGAAACTTATTCCAGTAACAAGCTTACTACTATATTTATCGGACATCTTTATTAGGATGTTAAAATATTGTTCTAGTTCTACTGTTATCGGATCATGAAGTTGCACATTTATCATCTCGTTAGAGACATTATTAAATATTTTACCCATAACTGTCCTTTTTTAATTTATCAATAAAATAGACTATATAAGACATAGAATCAACTATGTCTTATATATTTACTTTTTGATTCTCTTTTTATAAATAGCTAAGTATCTTAGATTTAATTTATCAAGTGCTTTCTGTGCTTCTGTAATGCCTTGTAAAGATGATTTAACAACATCCATGGCAGTAGTAATAGATGACTTCAATAAAGCATCTGCATCCTTGCCCTCAATCTTACCTTTTTCAAGAGCTTCTTTAATATAAACTGGAATATCTTTTTCAAAGTTTTTAAGGCTATCACTCATCTTATCACCCTTTTTAATTATATCCAATCTAGAATTTTCTATCTTACTTAATAAACTCTTAGTAAGTCTACTGAATTTAGCATTTTGAAATTTCTTATCTATATTAGTTGGGGGAACCAATTTAGTAGTTTTAGATTTCAAAAACTCTTTATTCCCATTATAAGAATATAAAGTACAAATATAAACATTCGCTGGACCAACACCCGTAACCACATTACATTTAACTTCAGCATCGCCTACTTTACTAACGATAGCCTCTTTACCATTGCCATACATACCAAAGAACTTATTAAAGTCTGTTTCAATTTTAAATCCTGCTTCAGTACTTATTTTACCAGGACCACCATCTTTAACACCTTTTATAAGAATCTCTTTATTAGTTAATAAATAATCATTATTCATAACTGTATCTGCTAAACGCTCTATATCTTTTTCAGATGCTAAGTCAAAACCTGATGTAAAGAATGTAAAGAAATCTTTTTTAAAATCTTTAACTAACTTTTCAGAATCTAGTTCAAAAGGGTCTAGGTCCTCTAATTCAGAAATCATTTTAAGTCTACTAGCTATTTCTTTCTCTTTAAATCCAAAGAACTTACTAACAGCATTACCTAATTTTTTAAGACCATTCCAGATAGCTTTAAAGAATGATTTTATAGCGTCCCACGTACTACTAATAGCACTTTCTGTAGTAATTATCATTTCTTCTAAACTCTTGTTTAAGTTCTCTTCATCTATATTAGGCATTTCAACTTGTAAACCCAAACTGGCACTTTCTAAAGACATGGTATTGCCTATAAGAATTAAGTACTCTTTTGTAACTACATTATGCTCTAACGCCATCTTATCTAACGCTAATCTTTCTTGCATAGATTCTACAGTAACAATTGCATCTGTAACCACTGAGATCTTAGTACTTAAATCAACTTTAAGTTCTTCTATAGATTCCTCAAGGTTATCCATGTCAAACTTTTCTTCCATGCTAAGTCCGACATTTTTTATTTCATCGCTAAATAATTTAGACATTTTTATTCCTTCTTTATCTTTTAATAATCATTAAATAGTTATAAGATTGTTACTTTTTTTTATTTTTTGTAATCCAGATACTTAATTGAAAAAATCCATAAAGGAATTATAATGTCAAAAATAATAGGAAGAGAATGTAAGTTCGTAATACATTTACCAGAAGTAAAAGGTTTAAGAGACGATACACATTTTATAAAAGAAGTTTTACACTATGATGACAAAACAACTAAAATAAATTTACAGACTATAAAGAATTTTAAAAGACCATTTTATGTAACCAAACCCCATTTCCAAAACCATAAACAAAAGAAAGAATTTGAATTAGAAAGCAGAGTTAATACATACTATTCTACACAATCTAGACTTGCGAATAATATAGCCGTTAGAATAGGTAAAAATGGTTATTTTAAAAACAGTATGAGGGACGTTGTAGATAATCAATTTTTATATGGCGTAGATATAAAATCAACATCTATAATTAAGAAAATTTATCAAGAGAAATATCCTGACTGCAATACTGAGAGTACAGTATGTGCACTTGATATTGAAAATGATATCGATACTGGAGTAATATCTATTATATCTATAGCAATGTATGATAAATTATATACAGTAATAAACAAATCCTTAGTAGATGGAATAAAAGACATAGATAGTAAACTAAAAGATCTTTATGATAAATGGATGCCCGATACAGATATAATAAAAGGTTGTACAAAAAGAGAATACGATATATTTGATAACGAATTAGAACTTATTATAAATATATTTAAAAAGGTACATGAATGGCAACCTGACTTCTTAGCTATATGGAATATCAATTACGATTTACCAGTAATGATGAGAGTGCTAGATAAATATGGAGTTAAACATGAAGATGTATTCTCTGATCCATCGCTACCTGATAAGTTTAAATATTTTAGATATAAAGAAGGGCAAAAGCAAAGAGTAACTGAGTCTGGTAGAGTTATGGCGATTAACCCAGAACAACAATGGCATTATGCTTATTGTACGTCAAGTTTTATTTTTATAGACGCCATGTGTGCATATAGTTACGTTAGAGTTGGTCAAGCAGCTGTTCCTGGTGGTTATGGTTTAGATAATGTTTTAAAACATAATAAGATAAATACTAAATTGAAATTTGATGATGATAATAAATACAAAGGTGCTGACTGGCATAAATATATGGTTAAAAACAAACCATTAGAATATATTATATACAACCAATATGATATCCTATCTATGTTAGAATTAGAAAATAAAACAAAAGATTTAACTACATCTTTACCTATCCTTGCTGGTATATCCGATTTTGATATATTTAATAGTGGACCTAAAAAGATAGTTGATGGTTTACATTTCTTCTACTTACAGAATAAAAGAGTTCTTGGTACTAAACCTAGTAAGATAGTTGATGATAAGGTTTTAGGATTAGATAATTGGATTATAACGCTTCCAGCATATAGACTTATAGATAACGGTATAAAATGTATAGCTGAGGATGGAGATATCCAAACTAATATAAGATGTCATGTATACGACATAGATGCTGTTAGTTCATATCCTAGTGATGGTGTTGCATGTAATATATCTAAACAAACAACAAAAAAAGAAATAGTTTCCATAAAAGGAAAAAGAAAAGAAGACTTCATGTATGATAATATAAACTTATTTAGTGGAGCAGTTAATAGTGTAGAGTACTGTACAAGCATGTTCAATTTTCCGCAGTTAATAGATCTAGCAGAAGAAATAAAAAAAGAAGTTACTATAGAGGAATAACCTCTATAGTAACTTACTGAACATGATTGCTCCTATCTTGTCTTTTATCTTTGTAGAATAAGACTTATAATTACCACCAAAGTACCTTCGCATAGCAGAGGTCATTTTATCATGTGTTCCTTTCTTTAAGGGCATTTCCGATAACTCATGCAGTATATATGCTATACTCATTATGTTGTTATCTATATTATAAAGATCTGATTTGGTTTCTAATATACCATTCTGTTTAAGTTTATCACCCCATATAGAATACATTATAGAACCTAAACCAATAGCCCTATCTTTAACTCTTTTACCGGTAGAAGCAGTAACTTTTCTTTCTTTAGATTTGATCCAAAATCTAAAACTCGATTCTACAGATATAAGACCATATATAATTATAGGAGAGACATTATATTTCTTAGAAGATTTATCTATAGTATCTATAACCAGATTTCTTTGCTTGCTGGACAGAAAAGAATAATTCTTCTTTAAATCATTTCTAAGATCATCCATAGATACACATACAATCATACCATCTGTATTTGTGGTTTGTTTTATTACCTTTGTTTTAGTAATTACCCTTTCTTTTACTACCACTCTTTCTTTATATAATAAACCATTATATTGTAGGTACATATAATATCCAGCGATACCTGCTAATATAGTTGCTGCCATTGTTACAATGTATAGATATTTAAGCGTTACGAATCTTGGTTGTTTATTTTCATTCATATTTTTTTCCTTTTATATGAGTAAATGTATTATTCTGTCTATGCTGAGACAAAAAAGAATAATGTGTTTACGGTTATGGTATTTAATTACCATGACGCATCTCCTATCGGAGTCCTTACGTTAACTGCACTGGCTTTAGGATGGCCAGTGTAGTTAATATTTTATAAGTCATTATAATCGACTTCCATAATATTATCCCCCATGTCTAGGGAATCTGTGTCAATGATGATCACATCATCGTTATCAGAAAAGTGATCATATATCTTATATGCACCAAATCCAATAAGACCTAAACCAATGATACCAGCGGCTACCTCTAGCCCTGACCAAGATGAGCTTGAAGAAGATGAGCTTGAAGATGTTTTAGACTCAGATTCTTTCTGAATCTTTTCAACTTCCTCTTTAACTACTATGTTTAATTCTTCAACCAAAGTAGATGTATCAGCAGCTACTTCAGCTTCAGCTTCAGCAATAACATCTTCCTTTTTAGCTTCTGCGGCTTCTTTGTCTGCTTGTTCTTTAGCTAATCTTCTACCCTCATCTCTCATTGCTAAAACATACGATCTAACTGATGCAGTTGGGTTTGTCTTATATAACTCAACCCAGTCCTCTTTGAGGACTGGCATATATTGTTTTCTGTCTTCTGAATCTTTCTCCAGAAACTTAAAATAACTGGAAAATAATTTAACATTATCCTCATTAAGACCACCAATTTCATTAATAATTACTACCTCAGCATTGATCACTTTAAAAGTTTGAGCAACATCTAAAAGCTCGATTTGAAAATATTCGATTGGAGAATTACCCATATCGATTTCTCCATCATAATACCTTTCGGCTTTTTCATCTTCCAATTCGGAAAATGAGTTCTCAAAAGCCTCACATTCATCAAGTATTGCGTCAACACGCTCTCTTGATGTTTTATCAACATTGCTATAAAACTCATCATTAAATACAGTGAAAGCAAGGTCAGCTAATTGAAGAACCCGATTTACTGCATCCAGATATTTTCCTAATACCGCTGTTGCTGCAGCATTAGCATCATATGTAGCTACAACTGTTTCCACCTGTTTAACGCTTTGTTTTTTAGTATTAATAGGTCTTTGTCTGTTTCTTCTTGAGTTTTTCATAATATATCCTTTTGTTGTTAGAGGTACCATTCGAGGGCACTTAACTGTATATTATAGTTTAATACTGTCACGTATCTACATATATTATATATGGTTGAAAAAAAATGGAAACTCAATATTTACATACATTAGCAATTAAGCTAATGTATGTAAGATTATGCAGAGTAATATCTGATAACGTTATCTCTAGCGATATCACTAACGATTGTTTCATCAGGATTTAGAGCGTACTCTAAGTTAAGTTGTTTAATTCTTTGCTGTCTAGTTTCATAGTTAGCAAGTTGACTAATAACTTCATTAACATTTAATAATGTAGTTAACTCTTCTTGATCCCATTTCCATAGATAATCGAATCTTGAAAGATAATGTTCACCCATAGATTCTTTAGCATAGTGGTTAAAGAATAAGTTAACTATATCAAACTGTTGTTTAAATGCACCAAAGTCTTCTATAGAGAAGATAGTTCTATATAAGTTAAGTAGCTCATATTGTTTACCAACCATAAGTTGTTCATTTTGAACTGCACCTGGTTTCATAGCTTTATTATAAGACTCTAGGATATTAGCAGTAACTCTAATTTTACCAGTTGCTTCAGTTAAACAATATTTAACTTTGTCAGCAATACTAACTTTACTATCAGTTAAAGGATTCTTACCTCTAGCTTTTTTGGCTTTTTCTTCTTGAAGACGTTTCTCTTCAGCAAGTCTTTCCTCTTCTTCTTTTTTAGCTTTAGCTTCTGCGGCTTCTTTGTCTGCTTGTTCTTTAGCTATTTTTTCAGCTTCCTCTTTTTCAGCAGCTTCTGCCTTAGCAGCATCTTCAGCTTTTTGAGACTCAACATCTGCAATATCTTCTGTAGTAGGACCATCAATAGTTGGGTCACTATCAATTTCAGTAGACTGTGTTTCTACTTGTTCAACTTCTGTAGTTTCTTCTACAACCTTTTGATTTCTATTTCTTTGCTTAGCCATATATCTTTCCTTCTTTTAATTTTTGTTTCATTTTAAAGCATTTAAAAACTCAACTATACGCTCTTTTGCAGATGCATTTTTAAGATTAAAAACAGGTATACCCAGATCCTCACATGCATAAATCATAAATGACATGTTACCTGTAGTTTTATAATCAACATCAGCTTTTGTTTCTGCACCATCTGGCGTATATGTTATAAATAGGTTAAGAGGAGTATTGCACTCATCACCTATTAACATATGTACATTTCTAGCAACGATGGCTCTTACAGTTGGTGGTAGCTTATTAAATGCTTTATGAAATAATGCAGCATGACCATATGCTTTTTCAGAAGGTCTATTTAATTTAGCAGTTACATCTTTATTAAAACCTTTCCATGGAAGATAGATTTCAGATCTACTTTTACCAGCACTATACCCTTGAAGAGATGCTTTATCCTGTACATTACCATCAAATCTATATGTGAAACCTTTGCTAATAAGTAACTTGGTAAGTTGTTCAATAAGAATTATAGTTTCACCAGGAACTTCGCCATGCGACATAACAGTAAACATTCTGTTAAATCTAAGTAAACTATCTTTATCAACCTTAACTGGTTCGATATGATCTTCCCATAAGTTAACTTTCTTCTTATCATCTTTTTTATATTCTTGCTTAGGCTCTGGAGACGAAGCAATTTCAGATTTTGGTTCTTCAGTACTATCTAAGATATCCATTAAATCATCCATAATTATCCTTTTTATATTATTTTATCATTTAAACATGTTGGTTAAAAAAACTATTAAGACAACATATCACCTAAATCCATTTTAACTGTTTTTATAGTAGTATCATGCATTGCTTTCATACTCAGATTAAGTATTGTACCACCAATATTAGTAACGATTAATGGAACGCTATTCGCATTTATACTTAAACCAGTACCTGCACATATACTGCATATAGATTCACCTTTACTTAAACAATACATTGGCGATCTCATTTTAACATCTTTACCTATATAAGATTTGGCTACATTAATATCCTCCACATAAACTATTGTGGACCCAGATACAAGATATCTACCTATAAGGCTTTTATAATTATCATTCGTAACATTCCACATCTTATAACCGTTGGTTTTACAATCCCCTTTACTTATAGTAATAGCCGAAGTTGCTCTAAGAAGTATCTTAGCTGTAAGTCCACCTTTATATGTTTCATTACCCCTACTATAACTTGCGAACCTAACACTATTAAAATTACTGGCTAATTCTTTTGGATCATTACTATAACCATCTTCTAAGGCATGTTCAACTAGCTGTGCGTCATCTTCTGGATTACTAAAGTTAACTTCAGCACCAGTCATTAGGAATAGTTTCTTTCTACTATTATTAAGGATCTTACCACCCATTAATTTACCTAAGGAAGGATCATCTTTTAAGAACTCTTTATCATATGCTTTTAACTTATTCTCTATCTCAGCAATAACAGTATAATCTTTAAGGGCATCTGGACCATGTTCTTTAACAACTTCCTCTATGAGCTTTTTACGATATTGTTTTATTCCATCTGGGGCTATCATTGACTTTTCTGTAGCTGAAACAGATATGACTTCTGCCCAATTCTGTAAATAAGTAGAGGCGTCTACAAAGTTAACATATTCGTCAATGCTTATGCCATCTTTTTTATCATCGTTATCCTTAAGAAGTATCGTTATATATTCATTCTCTATATCACTTACTTCAAAACGTTTATTTTGATAAGGCACCTTAGAACCAAAATTACCACTTAATAAAACATAGTTTAAAAGAACTCTACCTATTGTAGTATCCTCATCCTTTTCAACGTTTTCTAAGAAACCTTTTTCTATCTTTATAGTATCTGTTGGATTTAAAATAGCTTTTCCTTTAACAGCACCATCTAAAACAATATCTTTACCGTCAACATTAACCAATATAGAATTCTTATCAAACTTTATAAAATCGTTATCTTCTAGACCTATGGAAAACATAGCTATAACCCAATTAAGCTTTAATACTAACTTATTGTCTATGCTATACTTTAAATACTCTTTAATAGTCATTATGCCTCCTTACTGAATACGTTATACTTATCCAAGTCTTTCAACTTAGAATATATAGATTCTACTTTTGATTTAACAATATTATAAACTATTGCTTTATCATTCTCATTCTCTATAATGTCCTCTACTATTTCTATATAAGCATCTAACATATTAAAACGTTGATCTTTAGATATTAAGATTAATGAAATGATGTCAAATGCAGCTTCTCTTGGATCGTGAGATATGTTATCAAAATATGCTTCCATTAGTTTAGACAACTCTATATCTAAAATCATACCATCTACAGATATAACTAAACCAAGTATTTTATGGTCCTTAGTATCTTTATCTATAAACCTAAGAAGTTTTATCATGACATTGGCTTTTCTACTATCAATGATGCTTTGTGTAATATCTTCACTCTCATCTATAGTATTAACTATTGTATCTAGAACTTCTTTTACCTTTTTACTAAACATAGGTCTAACTTCATCTATGATATCAAATACTCTATATTTACCAATATCGGTTATAGAACTTATAACGTCTGACATTACTTCAAACTGATCATCTACGTTCTCATAGCTACTAACAAGGTTAACTGCTATACTATAATCAATTTCCATAATAGTAGCCATAGACATTAGAATAGAACTTATTTCATTTAACTTAGTTTTTTCTCTATCAAGAATCAATCCCATTTCATCTAGCACATCAAATGCACTATTAGTTATAGTCTTAATTAATAAAAAAGAATAATTATCTGGTCTACCATCCATAGGTAGGTTAACTATATCATATAACCTATTTGTTATAACATCATATTCCAATATCTCAAATGCAGATAATATTCTAAATATATCTGCATGTGATACTGGATGACAGTTATCATAAATTTCTTCCTTTATTAACTCATCTTCCATATTTTACTTCCTTATTTAAAGCTCATCACCATCTGGACTAGATGGATCAATACCATTAGCGATTAAGTCAGCAACAGCATCCCAAGTATCTCTTATTGAAAATTGATCTATAGGATGTAAATCATCTATTTCACTACTACTGTAAGAAACAATAAAACCATCACCGTTATCATCAAATTGTAACATTCCATCCATAACCTCTTTATAACGGATATGTTCCTCCACATTTTTAACACTTGGATCCACGTTATAATACATATCGTCATATGCACTACATTGTTGATTTCTGTTAAGATCGAATAATTCTGGTTGTACCATAATATATTCTTGCATCTTTGGTGTAGCATTAAATACTGTTGATGTATTGTATCTAATAATTACATCTGGATTAATATGGTTATCTAATGTACTAACTAACGCTTTCGCACTATTTATAACAGCTGCACTATTATAATTCTCATAGATACTCCTAGTTGTATCTATGAAGTTACTGGCAATATTACCTAACTTAGCAGTAGCTGAATTTATAGAATTATTTATATAGTTTAACAAATTGCCATCTGGTTGCGTATATACTAAGGCTTCAAACCCAGCATCCCCGCCTGATATAACTCTTGCTTGCATGCGTCCTCCTTTTCTTATCATTTATTTACCATGGTTGAAAAAAGTATAAGAATATACAGTTCTCTATATTAATAATATATGCTTAAATAAAATTTGATTACATAAAAAATGTAAATGATTAATATTATTGATAACAGACATATTAGTCTAATTATACAAAAGGATAAAAAAATGAGTGAAAATGTTAAAAACGAAAAGGTAACTGCTGAGAATGATGATTTCTCTGCTAAGAAAGTAGATAAGGAAAATATTGCTGGAAATGAAGAAATCGTTGGAGTAGTTCCTGTTGATAGCAAAAATGTTAGTTGGGATGAATTACATGCCACACATAAGGGTATGGCTAGTGACATTTTAGACTTACAAATGCTTGTTGTTACTATGGTTAAAACAAATGAACATAAAATTGATTCAGACCCTAAACTATATGCGATGGTTACTGGATTAATGAAATCTATAGATGATGTTGCTTTAGAGCTAAAAGAAACTCAAGATAGATACGCTGGTAAGGGTACTGGTCTTATCGATAAAGACGATGAAGAAGGAAACATGTTATATGTTGAAACTCTTGGTAGATATATTGGTATCGGTGAAAAATTTGCTGTTCTATCTAGCACTGCTATTACCGACATTGTTACCCTTATAAATTTGGATAATAACATTATTCAAACATCTATAAAAGTACAAACTGACATAGCTAAAGCTGTAGCTGAAAACAATAAATAAGAAAGGATGATTTATGAATAAGCCGAAATTTAATGGAGGTATTGATCTAACTTCAAATAGACCAGTATCTGTAGCCGACGTTGAAGTAAAAGAAGAAGGTGCTGTAGTTGAGCCTAAGGTAGCCGATGTAGCTCCTAAAAAAGAGATACAAGAACCAATTAAACAGGAAGAACCTATAGAGGTTGAAAAAGAAATAGAGGAAATATTACCTGGTGGACCTATGGTAGATGCTGTAATTATGCCTAGTAGTACATATGAAGATATTTTTAATGCCATGAAAATCATGAATAGTATCGACGACGATACGTTTGCTGATGATTTCACAGATAAAGAGTCTTTAGCTGTAGGAATAGTTGCTGATGGTCTTAGAGTAACAGTTAAGCAGAATGCTTTAGTTAATACTCTAAAAGACAAAGAAGCACAATGGGAACTTGAACCAAAGTATGCAGATAAAGCTTTAACTATCAGAGAACTTGTTGTTGGTAAAAATGCTAAAGGAGAACTAAAGGGTTCTGCTGCTACAGCTAAGTTTTATAACTACCTTGGACTTGGTGGTATTATACAGGTACCATTATGGCATAGTGGGTTTTGGATCTCTTTAAAACCAATTAAAGAATCTGATCTTCTAAACTTGGAGATGTCTATTGCTGACAACCAAATTAGATTAGGTAGGGAAACAAACACTTTAATCTATTCTAACTACAGCGTTGTATTTGATAGACTTGTTTTAGAATTTGTTACTAGACATATCCAAAGTTGTTCTTTAGACATTGCTGACATAAATGAGATAACTAAATATATTAAGATGCAAGATCTTTATCCTTTAGTTAATGGTTTAATTCAATCTATTTATGTTAAAGGTTTTAAAGACGTTAGAACATGTATGAATTCTTTAAACATAAATCCAGTTACTGGTAAACCTGAATGCGATCATACCATAGAATCCATTATTGATCCTAAGAAATTGTTATGGGTAAATAGAAAAGCTCTAGATACTAACCATATGAAAATAATGGTTAAGCGTGGTCCTAAAACAGTAAGTATAGATGAGGTGCTTGAGTATCAATCTACATTACCTGTAAACAAACCACATACGTATACTATACCTACTGAAAATGGTCTAGATATAACAATGACTTTAAAAGCACCTACAATTGATGAACATATTATTAGTGGTGAAACGTGGGTAAACAACATTATAGATCTTACTGAAAAATTATTCACTGAGAAACTTAGTGTAGATGAAAAGAACAAGAGAGTTAACGCAAGTAGTAAAATGGTTCTTCTAAGTGCATACAATCACTTTATTCAGTCTCTTGGATTACCAGATGGTAGCACTGTTAATGATAAAGAAACAATGGACAATATCTTAGAGATGCTAGTTTCTGATCAAGTTGCATTTAAAGAGATTCTTAGTAGAGTAAAAGATTATATAGATCTTAACACTATTGCTGTTGTTGGTATTCCTAAATACAGATGTCCAAATTGTGATCTTAAACAAGGTGATGATAATCTAAATGAGGCATTTAAAGACATTATTCCAATAAATGTACTTGAAGCTTTTTTCGACCTAAGCATTCTCAAAACAAGCAAAATTTCAGAAAGAAACCTGGAAGAGAACATCTAGTAGAACGCAAACTAGAAAGTAACAACCTTGAATATATAGATAACATTATACAAAATATAAGTATAGTGTTATCTAGCCCTGAGAGTGCTATTCTTTTATCTGACGTTTATGATGACATAAATGGTCTTAAGGGCAATAGTGAAGCCGATAAACTATTCGGCAGCGTTTTATACAGAGAAGAGGAAGACCTGGTTGTTTGTACTAGATTAGATAGCCTTATAAAGATTTACAGTTCTTACAATATAAGAGAATTCTTTGGACTTAGTCTAAATGAATTTATGGATTTGCCTGGATGGAAAATAAATAGTCTTACAGAAAATGCAATAGAAATAATGGAAGAAAAAGAAAAAGAATTAGCTGAACTTCAGGAAGAAGTTGAAAATGATTCATCTAACATAGAAAATAGTATGGAGAGAACAATGTATGATATAGGAGAAACACGTGGATAATGATATTATAAACGGGGTATACATAGAACTTGATACATTAATGGATACCAGATTAAGTTTATTATTCGATATAGATAAGGATATGATAGTACCTTACATAACAAGTGGTAAGTATCATAATCGCTATATTGATGAATTTGGTTATTTGTCTGTAAAAGTATTTAGAACTATTTATAAAAAAAGAAATGCTAATGTTCTAAATAACCCTAGTCCAACTATGATAATGGACCTATTGTCTGACTATTGTTACGAAGCTCTGCATTCTAGTAAAACATTTAATAATGGTAAACCAATAAATGTATTCTTAAATCTGTACCCGTACAATCTAACTGAAGAAAGCAAAGAGCTTATAAGAATGGGTATGGTTAATAATCTCAAATCTGAAGTTAATGTTGAGTTACTATTTAAACCTTACGATGAAATTACTCCTGACTTCATAAATGATGAAATAGGGTTGATGATAATGTATGATGGATTATCTTGGGTGGAACACCATATGCTTAATAAAAACTTAATTAAGACATCTTTACCAAATGTTACACTATTAACTCCTATGCTTCTACATAGAAAACTTATGATTAAAGAAAGTGAGTTAGGAACGTTCTTTGAAGATGTAGAAAAAAACATGGCTATGCTAATAGGTATAAATTTTATACCTACCAAATTCTTCTCTGTTAAAAAAGAAAAATAACTATACTATGTAGCAATGCTACATAGTATAGTTAACCTGCTGAGTGTATTAGACTTAAAAGTATTAACCATGTTATATACATGCCTATAAAGGCCCCTACAACATAAAATGATATACCTAATAAGAATATCATATCACGATTCTTTATAGCCGTATAGAGCATTAGAATGAGCATTAGAGACAATATTATTGTCGTAGCTATTAAAACAAACATTTTAATACTTACTTAAAATCTCTAATAATAAAGCTTCTGCTGTTTCTTCAACAACATCTTCTATAGTAAGAAGAGCTTCTAGCTCTCCTATAAAATCTTTATTATTATCATCTAACAATTTAAATACTTTTAATCTAGTTTCATCATTTATATTTGGATGGATATGCTCATCTATAAATATATCCATTCTTTCTTTAGTAACCATCATTACTCCTTTAAGTTACAATACTATCAGCATCTACTTCTATTTTTCTCATACTAGCTATAATATTAAGACTATCTATGTTAGTATCATTCTTATCATAAAGATAGTTAGTTATAGTTGCAATAGTTGGTTTAGGTAGATTTAATAAACCACTAACTTCATTAATGGAATTTCTACCAGGGATTGAATATGCAGGATCTAATGTATGTGCTTTATCACACATATTATTATCTGCCAATATAATACAGTTTAACTCATCGCCATCAAAGTCAGCATTCATAGCAGCAGTTATAAGAATAGACATACTAATGGTATAATCCATCGGATCTGTCTTAAACTTATTAATAAAAACTCTTTGAGCACTACCCTGGTGCAAACTTGGATTTCTATGTAGAATTATAGCTATTTTACCTTTAGTATAACTATCTCTAAGTAACTCGTTTAAAGCTTTATCAACTATAGGATCATAATTGTTAACTGCGTATATAAGTAAGTTACTTGCTACCTTAAAGGTCATATCATATCTATTACAAAGAATATTAAGAAGATGCGGTCTAAATGCGGTAACGCCTATCGCCCATGGTACCTCTACTTCATCATACTTATGTGGTCCAGGAATTGATGTAATTACGGCTCTAAAGGTAAAGTGACCTCTACCACCATAGATATGTTTTCTAAAGATACCTGGTTTACTAGATAGGTAAACCTTGTTGTAATACTGATATATTCCAGATAAGTCACTAATGGTTCTGGCCATAGCATTTGATTTCTTATTAGGTGTTTGTTTTGGATCATTAACCATCTTAACAAATTGAAGAACTGTATCTATTACATCAGCTATACCTAAATTTGTATAGTTACCTTTACTAGTATTTTCGATAATGAACAGTTTCTTGTTAACTATAGGAAGCCAGTAGCTATATATTAAATCTTTACTATTCCTATATAGATTTAAAAGACCTTCAATTATCTCTTTCTTTCTAGGTGTTTTAAATGTAGAGTAATTCTGAAGAAAGATAAGAATGTTCTCTATATTGTCAACTAAGAAAGGATAACTTCTCTCAAAGTTTGGAAGAGTATTCTTAATAGCTATTAAGAAATCTGGTATCTCGGTACCAGGATTATAACTAGTATCGGATAACCAACGCATACAATCTATCTTTTTACCCATAACTGTACGCAACATTAGCCAAAAGTGGGGACTCATGAACTTGGGCATATCGTCGATAGCATGTAACCATAATAATGGATCTGTTTTATCCTGAAATTCTCTTACAGTAGTAGAACATTTAGGACAAATTTTACCACTAAGATAACCGCCTTTCATATGTCCACAATCACATGCTGGGACCATTGAAATAGTGTTATCATCATATACTGTTAAAAGTGCATTTGTTATTCTCTCTCTATCTTCTATAGAATAGTATTTAACATCATTAAGTACTATTTTATCACCTGTTGTTTCTTTATAATAAGTGTCAAGATTTTTTAATCTTTGAAATATCATCTTATTCTCCTTGGGTTATTTATTGATACTGCCTAGTACCTACTTTAATAATATATGGTTATGATATATTTACTTAATATTTAATCTACCTGCTTCCATTACTGGGATGTTCGCTTCAGTAGGCACATATATAATCTTTTCAATATTACCATTATTTAATGCTTCTCCAAATGCACCTAAGAACTCTTGATATCTGTACTCTGGATATTTCTTTGCAGCCTCACCAACTATTTTAATTGCTTGTGCTCTAAGCTTTGATGCCTCTAGTTCACCCCTAGCCTGTTCAATTTGTATTTGTCTAGATTGAGTAGCCTCTGCTAACTTGGCTCTACCTGACATCTCCATAGACCAAACCTTATATTTAGGTATTATAAACATTAATGTCGCAATACAAACCATTATTAAAATACCATATGCAATTAGATCAACCCTTACCATAAACTCTTTTTCATTATTATTCATCTTCTTTTTTCCTTTATAAATTAAACTAAAAAATAAAGACAAGCTTGGTAATAAATACCAAACTTATCTTAAACTATTATTGAAATCTGTTAAAACCTGCAGTAGCATATGGTGTTTGGTAAGAATTACCACCAGCAAATGATCTTGCAAAGTCAGCAGATTGTTGACCAATACCTGCACCAGATAAGTAATTACCAATAGCAGCAATAGAACTTTGTTCTGTAAACTGTACTTCTGGATCATATCTAGTCTCGAAACCAGCTGAAGCACATGCACTAGATAACGTTTGGATAAATTTACTAGAGAATGTAACTCTTGTAGCTTTACCAGAAATCTCTGCATTTGGAATAAGCTTGCTGATGATATCAACTTTAGTAATGAATGGATCAATACCAGAAACAGATTGTGGAACATTTGAAAGAGTCCATTTGTTAATGTTTTCACTAACTTGGTTTGGAGCACTTAATGTAGCAATTGCACTTAAGTCTAGATCTCTAATATCTCTAGATGCACCATCTTTATCTGTCCATGTACCTGTTGGAATATTAACACCATCATTAAGGAAGATCTCATTAGCTGGGAAATTATGTGGGAATGCCCCATTTGTTAACCATACAGCTGTAGATAAAATCTCTTGAGCTGCAGCATATTTCTTATCACCAACATCACTGTTAGCTGGAGCAGCAGCAACACCAAAGATTGAAGCAAAGTTACTATATGTACCATAAGCATCGATATCAATACTGAACATAGCATCTAGCGAATACATTTGTTTAATAAGACTGAATAACTCTTGAGAGTTTAGTTTAGAATCTCTTAAATCTAATGGTTCACCAAATCCACTGCTATTATTTTCTAAGTTAGTAGAAATATTCAACTTACCAATATCGTGTAGTTGATCATTTGGTTTTGGAGCAACTGCAGCAAGCCACATATTTGGTCTAACCATAACAACTGATGAGATGATTGCCAATAAAGCATAACCTGTTGTAGGCATATCTGTATCCATAGATGTTAGAATAACATGTGGTCTAAGTCTGATCATAGATGTAGAGGCTGCTCCAGGTAATGCTTGAACAGTAAACTCTTCTTGCATAGCATCTACAAAACCTGTAGTTTTACAAACTCTTGTTCTATTGTTTTGTAGGTTAAGAGACTGAGCAACATTTCTGTTATCAATACTATTTAACTCAATTTGCCAATCAGCTCTAATTGGTTTACCTGCAGCATCCATAATTGTTGTTGGTAATAAGTTACTATCAATTTTAAGATATGCACCTGGAGCTTCTTTAATAGCTTCACTGATATTTAAATCTCTAAACTCTTTGTTAATTTTACCAATTTCTACTAAACATGCATTGTATGCAATAGAGGCAATTGGTCTTAAAGCAGCTGGACTGATGTCATTGTTGTAGTAAGGGATAACAACACCATCAACAGAGTAAAAGTTATAGTGATCACCATAAACTTTCTTAAGAGTATCTTTGATCTCGTTAAATAGTACAACGTCAATAGCATCTGATGCAACATAGATATCATTAATTTTATTTTGATTGTAACTTCTTGCCAAGTTGTTATACTCTTGCATTACAGTTGCAGCATCAAGTGGTTTTCTACCCGTACCCTCTAATTGCATAATGAAATAGGCAACCTTATTACTCTTAGCAATACTAACAATAACTGCACTATATGCTAAATTAGATTTAACTTCTCTATCAAGTACTGTAACTTTAGCTTGATATCCATTACCAGCTTCAGAACTATAAATTGTTTTAAGTTCTTCACTCAACTTGTTAAGATATTCTGAACCTAACCCAGAAGCCATTGTGCTGAATTTCTTACCGCCAAATGTTAATACTGGCGTATTATCAACTACTGTCTCACTCTTTGGCATTGCACTACCTATTTGACTATTGATATCCAATTCAATTTTAGCTTTATCATTAGCACCTGTTTCTACTTGTTCGTTGTTTCCTGTATGTACTGCCATACTATCTCCTTGTTTTAAGTTCTTTTCGAAAAGAATTTTTTTAGATCAGAGGACATTAAGATCCTACTGTCTACTTAAATAATATATACGTATAGTTTTTTTAAAACCCACATTTACATTAAATAGCCGTCATGTATACTAAACACGTATCTAAGAAGATACGAGAAAAGTTTTTTACTTTCAATATATAGGCTTAATTATAAAAAGAATTTTTTAAACCTCTATATTATTTCATTAATATACCTTGTTTAAAAAAAATATTTAGACAGTGTGCGTTAATTTGATAATTAATATAAAAGGAAAGATAATGATTAATCTATTTTATAGAAAAGATATGTTAAGTACCCCATCTATTAAAGATAATAGATTAAGATATCTTAGAGAAAGATTCAATACTGAGTTAACAAATATAACTGAATACTACCATAATAGAAACAGTAAAGTTAAAAACGACAATATCTTAGTTGGCATAATAACTACTGTTTGTCCAAACATAGATTTGAATATATGGGAATTTCTTAGAATATTGGATTCTACCGCATTATATAATACCAAAACTTTTGGTATAGTAAGCAATGTAAATAAAGGCTATATACATAATGATACACTATTTAAACATAATAGCAAAGAGATCTATATCTATGATGATTCTGACATAGATTATGACATTATAGAAAATACATGGAAGGACCTTAAACCATTAAGGATACTAAGACATGACTCTACTGATTTAAATTTTAAAATTCCATCTGATAGATATGGTCTTGAAGAAGATACTCTTACTGTATGTAGTATAGATATAAAATTATTGTGCTTGCAGTATCGTTATTGGGCTATAGAAAGACTATACAATGATTTTGATATAGACCCAGCATATTTTATTTATAGATATGTTTATACTAACACAACATCAGACTTTATGGATCTGGCTATATTAGAAAGATTTGATTATATTATTAATGGTAAAGATATACCAATATATAAAAACCATCATCCCTTTAACATAATAGATTTAAACACTAAGATAGATAGTGTTTTAAATAATGTATCTAAACATATAAAGCATGAGAATAAGACATATAACAATATGCTATCAAACATACCCTTATTATATAATGGTACTGCTAGAGAATTCCTATTGATAAAAAATATCATGCCAAATAAACAATCACTATGGGCCATAGTTTTATCTAGAATAGATTTCATTACTTTACTTATGGATCTTAGTTCTGATAAAACCCTAAGAGCAAATAAAGATACAATAAATGATCTATTAATATTATTTAAAAAGATTGATCGTGAGAACAATCTAGATGTACTTGATAATTACCCATATCTAAAAGTACAATATGAATTATCATATGACATTATAAAAGAACAAATAGGAGAGCGATAATGAACGCAATAAACAAACTGTTATCAGAGATAAAATTTCAAATACCATCTGATATTTTAAATTTAGCTTTTATGGATACCCAAAATTATAGAAATACTGTAACAAGTATAGATGACCAAATAATGACTGACGTTATAAGAAAAAGATTAATGGTGGATTTAAACCTATCTAGTCAAGAAACTTTAAATGTTCCATTACAATCATGTACCTTATTATATCATGATACCGTTAAGACTGCTTATCAAATACCAAAAAGTATAACTAATGGTAGGAGTATTGTATCTGTACATAATATGTTATCTGGATACCACATGCACGGCGACTCAATGCTAACAAATCATCAATTATCTGGTAGCACTATATTAGACAACAGTATAGGTTTAATGAATAGTCTAGACAATGTTAACTTAAGACAAACTTCAAGGGTGGATTTAATTGGGGAGAACACTGTACTTATAGACATGGGAATGTTAGACAATCTTGCTGCTAATATAAGCGTAGTTGTAGAAAATGATTATAACTTAAACAACATCAATCCTAGGGCGTATGGTGCTTTAAGTCATCTGGCTGTACTTATAACCAAAGCATATATATATAATACTATGGTTGTAAAGATAAATAAGGGACAGATATATGCTGGACATGAGTTATCTATTATAAAAGATATAGTTGATGAATATAAAGATGCCGAAGAACTTTATAGAGAATACTACAATACTGTGTGGAAAAAAATAGCGTTTATGCAAAATAACCATAATATGGATAAATTCATAACTTCAATGTTTGGGAACGTTATATAATGAAAAATGACCTACTTATAGAGCAGTATGAATCAGAAATAAAAAGACTTAAAGAAGAAATCCTTAAGTATAAATATGATAACCTAACAAGACTACCTTTAAGATCTGATTTCATACAGCATATGGATAATTTGCTAAATGAAGTTAAAATGTTTCATAGACATTTTATATTCATAATGATTGATGTAAACGATTTAAAAAAGATAAATACAGATTTTGGTTATGTGTATGGTGATGCCTATATAAAAAGAGTTGCTAACGATTTAATATCCACTTTCAACGAGTATAATATCTACAGAATTGGTGGTGATGAATTCTGCATGGTTAAAGTTGGAAACAATATATCACAAACTGTTGGTAAACTTAATGAGTTAAGCAATATATCATATGGTGTTGTTGAATCTAAAAAGATAAAACATTCACATCTAGATACCAAAAAAATGATAGAAATAGCAGATAGAATTATTAAACGTAAGAAAAGAAAAATCAAAAAAAGAAAGAGTGATGTTTAATCATCATTCTTTCTATTAATCTTAACTATTTTATGATTAAACAAAAGGATAAAATAATGTTCGATAATATAAAAATTAAACATGATGAAAAAAAAGATATCTATACTATAAATGCAACATTTGGTGCTAGATTTAAACGTTATATGGAAAAGAACATTCTAAACTCAAAGAGAATGAAACAGCTATTTATAACTTATGGTCCTTTCGAAATATCATTCTATGGCTTCTTTGCATTGGAGGTAAGAACTGTTCTTGTGGCTTTTAATGAATTAGGGTTTTCAAATATAAACGTTAGATTAATAACTAAAGTTATAGAAGCCATAGAAAACAATACATGGTTAGCAGATATGGATAAAGAATATAAAGATGATTTCGATTACTCTATAATTAAGGACTTACTTAAATTTTCTATACTTGAACATCAAGATGATTGGTTCAAAGAGTATAATGCAGTTAAGAGAAGAATGCATTATAGAGGAAGATTACTAGATGCTGCACCTGGTACTGGTAAAGCACTAAAATTTACAACGAAAGTATTGACACCAACTGGATGGACTCCTATATATAAACTTAATGTAGGTGATGATGTTATAGGGCCAGATGATACGATAAATAAAGTAACTGGAGTTTACCCACAAGGAAAGAGGGAATTATTTAGATTTAGATTTAAAGATGGTAGAACAATTGATGCTGATTCTAATCATCTATGGAGAATATTTAATAGAAATGGTAGAAAAGAAAAAGTTACCATATCTACAACTTCAGAAATAATGGATATGATGAATAAATATAGTAATAAAAATTTATACATTGAATTGTTTCAACCTGATTTTAATAAAAAATCTAAAGATTTATTAATAGACCCGTATTTACTTGGGTATCTAATAGGTAACGGATCTTTAACAACGGATATAAAATTCTCTGCTAATGATAAATTCATAGTTGATAAAATTGATAATATTGTAAAAGATAAGAATTTTTCAATTAAGTACCTAAACAAATTTGATTATTCAATTGTAGATAATTCAATACATTGTGATAATAGATTAAAAAACGATCTGGAAGCATATGGTTTACATGGTAAAGAATCTAACCATAAGTTTATACCTAAAGAGTATTTGGAGGCTGAGAGTTTTGACAGGTTAGAACTATTAAAAGGTTTAATGGATAGCGATGGAACTACTAATAAAGATGGTTCATTGAGTTATAGTACAACCAACATGGAACTTGCAAACAATATAATCTATTTAGTTAGATCTATCGGTGGTATGGCATATATAGACGTTAAATATCCAACATATACTCATAACGACATAAAAAAGAATGGTTTACCAAATTATAACATAAACATAAAAGTAAAACATCCTGATGATCTATTATCACTACCCAGAAAAAAAGATAAGGTTAAACATATAAACCAACATAACAATAATCTTAAACTCAGAATAGAAAGTATTGATAAATTGGACAAGAAATATGAAGCAGTTTGCATATCTGTCGATCATAAAGATAGGTTATTTGTAATTGAGAATTTTGTAGTAACTCATAATACCTTCAGCTCTATAGCTACTGCAGAATTGGTTAAATCTAATAAGATATTAGTAGTATGTCCTCTTCCAGCTTTAGATAAGGTATGGGTAAGTAGTATAGTAGATACTGTATATAAAACACCACAAACTTACTATGTTGTAGGAGATAAAAAGAAAGATTACAATGGTGAACGTTATATATTATGTAACTATGAATCTTTAGGAAAGATAGACAAAACTATTCCTTTTATAAAAGGAAAAGATACTACAATCATAGTTGATGAATCGCACAATATGAACGAAACTAATTCTAAAAGAACTACACTATTACTTAACATATGTAATGCTATAGATTCTGACAATATACTTTTATTGTCTGGTACCCCAATAAAAGCCAGACCTTTGGAAATGTTACCAATGATAGAATTATTAGATAAACGTTTTACATCTGTTATAAAACATAGATTTATAAAATTATATAAAGCTATGCCCAAGGTATTAGTATCATCTATAAGTGAAAGATATACAACCTATAGAACTAAAATTAAAAAGGAAAGTATTAAATTAAAACCAGTTATTACAAAAGAATATCCTTTAAAATTAAAAAATGCCAAGGAATATACTCTTGATACAATAAGAGATAAAATGAAAGCTTATATAACAAAAAGAAAAGATGAGCTTACTAAAGATATGTTAAAATATAAAAAGACATATTATGATCTTTATAAGAAAGCCAAGGAACTGGCTTTATTTAATAAAACCATTAAAGAAAGAGAATTTAAAGAATATGAAAACAATATAAAAATAATTATTGAAATGTATCAAAGACGTAAACTTATGGATATACCTGATAGAATAAAGTTTGCTAATAAATTTGAAAATGATATAATTAGACCACTATTAGATCCAGAAGAAAAAAAATTATTCGCTGAAGCTAAAACCATAGTTAAATATCTTAATTTAAAACTTCAAGGTGAAGTACTCGGTAATGTTGTTGGTAGAGAAAGAATAAATTGCCACATAGACTTAGCTAATGAAATAGACTATAAAAGCATCGTTAATAGTACTTTAAATAAAACTATAGTGTTTAGCAACTATGTTGAGGTCTGTGCGTCTGCTTATGATAGTTTAAATAAAATAGGATATAAACCACTAAGGGTATATGGAGAATATACAAAACAACTTAATTCTACAGTTACTGACTTTATGGTTCCTAAAAATGATTTAAATCCATTAGTAGCCACATACAAGAGTTTATCAACTGCTGTACCGTTAATAACAGCTAATGTTATGTTATGTATCGATTTACCGTTTCGTGAATATGTATTAAATCAAGCGATAAGTAGAATACATAGATTGGGTCAAAATGAGCAAGTTTATGTACATCAAGTACAATTAGATACTGGTGATATACCTAATATAAACAGTAGAAATATAGATATCATAGCATGGTCTGCTGACATGGTTAGTTTAATTACTGGAGAAGAAGTACTTACTGAAGTTATAAAAAACGAAGGTACTGACGAGGGAACATTAAGTGTCGAGGAATTGGCATTTATCGATACGTTTATTATAAATCTTGAAAATAAAAAAATAAAAACATTCGTAGAAGAGAAAAAAATAGAAATATATGACTTATGGTAGGATATCCTACCATAAGTCTAAGCTCTTCCTTCCAATACGTCTATTAAGTAGAATCCAATATCAAAATCGTGTTCTGCATTAAGTATTTTATTTAAATCAATATCATTTAATTTAAACCCTCTACCTGCAGCATTTGGATGCCCTTTAGGAATAGTAAGCGTAGTTAAATCAATATCATTATTAGATCTAAATGAGAACACTATCTCATCCATAGTTATAAAATACTGGATAGAGAAAGGATGCTCTTTGGACATCATATTTCCAACCTCACTTATAAGATGACTATTGTTGAACATTGGAACCAAATATCCCTCAAATTCAACTAATCTTATCTCATTTTTAATAAGTTTCTTTTTAACACTATCAACTTTACCTTCCTGATACTCTACGATAGCTTGACCCTTTTGCATTAGCTGTGAAACGCACGTAGCTTGCTGTGAGACGCAAGTTAGCAATTTATCATACTCTTCAGTACCTATAAGATTAAGTGCAGCAGAAACTTCCTTAGACTTAGCCAGTTTCCAATTCCATAAATCACGATCTTCTATATAGGCTATAAGTTCTGGTACCTCATTATGTAATAGCAGCCATGTAAGACTTGCACCAGAATGATCCATATCGAAGTAACAGTAATCTAATCCATCTAACTCTTTTTCGGCCGAACTATGGTGATCTATAATAAATAGATTATGAGAAACATACTCCAACTTTACTAACGTATCTCTATCGAAAGAGAAGTCTGTCATTAATATATTATGATCCGCTAGTAACGCCATATCCAATTTATCGCCATATTGCATAGGCATAATGATTGGTCTTTGTAAACCCCTATCATCACAATATTTAATAACTGCTAATGCAGCACCCGTACCATCCATACAATTCTTATGTGTTATAAGTACAAAAGGTACTTCTTCATTATCAACACTATCTAAAAAATTTCTTAAAACATTACTCATCATTTCCTCCTAAATATCTAACTCTTCTTATCATTTTATAACTTTTGCATATTCAACCATTAAAAGACTTTTTAGTCCTTCTGGATCTATTGTTGGATTTATAGCCATTAAAGACATCATAACCTGATTATCTTCTAACTTATCCCATATCTTAATATATGTACCATCTTTATAACCGTTCTCTTGTCTAAATTCATTTAAGACATTTTTACCAATATATAACTTATAAAGATCTGACATTTTAAAATCCAATGCCAACATTAATTTGGAGAACTCAGAAACAATAAGATTTATATCTTTCTTAAATGTAGCATGCATCATATTCTCTGCAACTAGAATTGGATCAAGATCTACAGCTTTATATGTTGTTTCAACCTGAATTAATAATGATGATAATCTAAGCATATTATCCTCTATAATACTATCTTTATTATCAATTAGATACTGTGAAATAATAAAATGCCATATATCCACTAATTCAACTTTGGCATTTTCTATATCTGGTTTTAGATCTAATGATTTCCAGTGCTTCCAGTTAAAACTATCTATTAACTCAGCTGCTTCCATTCTAATACATCTGTACCAGTCAATATTTCTATTTTCACTAGTAATACCATCGGTCCATCTAGTACCATTAGTATTAACATTTAATTTAACTTGTAATCTTGCCATATTTAAGACTTCCACCATATACTTATTTCCCTCGTTGTTCATTTTCTAATTCCTCCTGTTTTTTAAATAAATAGTCAACATACTCATATGCTTCAACTACATTCATGTCTTTACACTTATCAAAATTCTCAATAGCATATATTGCGGTATTATATGCTCTTTCTGTTACAATGTCTATATCTAACAATTTTATATTCCTATCTATAGCATCAAGTTCTTTCTGACATTTAGTCATTATCTCTAACTTACGATTTTCATAAGCATCCCGTTTATCCAACTTATTAGATATTTCTTCAATATCCTTTTTAGAAACACTCATATTGACTCCCCTATTCAACCAACATTGTTATCTTGTATTTATTATCAACCTCTGCAGTATACATACCACTTGAACTATCAATATTAACTACATTAGAACTTTTTATCTTTATAGCTGGTGCCATCTTACGATATGCCCAAAGATATCTTCCAGATTCAAAATCCTTTCTACTTATACCGTCGCTACTTTCTATCTCAACTGGTTCATTTGTTTTCATATCGATTACTTCTAAAACACTAACCATCTCTTGTTTAGTCAATATATCTAAGTTAAGTATTCCTAGTATATATTCAAAACTATCTTTTGGGTTATTGTTATGTTCTGTAACTAAGGCCATTAAATGGTCAAAACTAAATACAGTTGATTTATTATAGACTCTGATAAGTTCATCGTAGAAATCCCTATCTACAGAATAATCCTTACATACCTCATCTATAACTGTTTTACTTATACGTGTAAAATCTATATGATATCTAACTCTACCTGGTCTATTTCTTATATATCTAGAAATGTCCCTTGTCTCGTTCTCAGTTATAATAAATAGCTTTTTAGAATAATTAACATTACTAAGCATAGTTAGCATTTTATCCTGTAGATTTATATTAAAGTTCTTACCGAACTCATCGTATAAAATTACTGCATTATTTAAACTATCTAAAAATCTAACTAATTCAATAGTAGCTGTGATTTCACTAACCTCGACAACAAACATATTATTTGTTATAGCTATATTACTTAAAACCATAGATAATGCTGTTTTACCGCTACCACTAGCACCTGTAAGCATTATACCCATAGAACCTTTAGATATAGCAAAAGCTTTCCAAAATCTGAGTGCCAGTATCTCCATATCGCCATACAGCTTTTCTGGAGTAATAAACATATTTTCTTTAAGTTCTAAATAATAGTTTTTCTTACCATCATCCTTGACTTTATAAACTCCAACCATTTCAATCCTTTATATCTTTTAAATTAAACTTATGATATAAATAATTATCAAGTAATGCCAATTCAAATCTAAACTCGGCCATTTCTGAATTTATACCAAATTTATCATACGATATAAATACATCTTTAAGTCCAGAAGATACTGGATCCAACTCTTTTCCAGTTTGCATAAATTTATTAAAATTTACATCATAGTTATGCATATCGTTAGCCATTCTTATAATGTCTCTAGAATCATTATTATCGAATGATAAATAGAACCTAGAATTATTGTTAAGAATGTTATCAATATGATCTCTTACTGGAATTCCATCTATACCTAATCTAACGTAATCTACTTTCTCACCTGATTTAATTACCCATACTAAATATCTATCACCAATCTCAATGTTTGATAATATATCAGTACCTTTCTCAACCTTAGCTGGGAAACATAATTTACCTTTATTATCCTTAAATAACCAAGCACCTTCATTCTTACGATCTTTTACAACCTTAACAATTTTTAAAACTGCATACTTTTCCATATTTACTCCAATATTATTTATTCGATACTGCCTAGTACCTACTTTAATAATATATAACTATAATAATGTTGAAAAAGAAAAAAGACTGTTAGTATATAGGATATCCTATATACTAACATTACATTATTTAATTTCGCTAATTATAATGTCTTTTGCTAAACCCTCTTCAACAGCATGAAGAACAACTTCAATTACTGAACCTAAGTCGGTTAAGTCTAGTTGATGTGAAAAATTTTCATCATTAACTTTAAACTCCCATTTACCACTTGTAAGAGTTTTAATTATAGCTTCTTCACTTTTACCAGCTCTATCAACTACAACATTAATTCTTAAATCAGGATATGCAATATATAATTCCGCAAGTCTACTTAATGCGGGCAATATATCTCTTAGATGTTTTGCGTTATCTAATGCAAATGCCAAAACATTATCTTTAACCATTATAACATTAGTTATATTCAAGATGTATTTAGCAACATCATCGCTAACGGTTTCACCGTTTACTTTTAATTGCTTATTATCAATCATAGATCTAATATCAGCCATAGCTTCCATGCCTATAACCGCATGGTCTATTTCGCTTGGATCTAAACCAATGGTACGCATCATAAAGATTCTATCATATGCCTCATCGAACGTCCCAAGTGCCTGATTTATTGCTTCTCTTTTATCGTCTAATTCTAACTTTTCAACCATATTATATCCTAATGTAAATCAGCGTTAAGCTTTACTTCTCTTGTACTTCTTTTAACAAGTATTGTACCAGTCATGCTATCCATTCTAAAATGTGCCCCATTAATGCCTGATAAACTTATTGCTTTAACTACACCACTAACCACATTAACGCCGTTAACCTCAGAAAGCTCTGATGCTGCTTCATCACTAATACTTACCTTAGTACCTGGAAGTATTGCTAAACCACCGTCAATAATACATGCGTCCCCTAATGGAATACCGCAAACTGAATTTGCACCAAGCAGACAATTCTCACCGATACTAATTGGATCGCCATCTGTTCCACTTAATACTCCAAGTATAGAGGCACCACCACCAATGTCTGAACCTGCACCAACAATAGCAGAACTACTAATTCTACCCTCTACCATAACTGGCCCTTGTGTACCAGCATTAAAGTTGATATATGAAGCACCTGGCATAACCACAGTACCCGATGCTAACTGTGCACCAAATCTAACTTTAGATGTTTCAAGGATTCTAACATTTTCATCAGGAATAATATATTGTAAGAATCTTGGAAGCTTATCAACATACTCAACTGCTGGATAGTTACCTGTTGCTTTCATAGCTATCTCATTATTCTTAAGATAATCTAATTCAATAGCAGTATTACCAACCCATGCAACTCTCTCTAATAAACCGAAGATACCATCAAGATTGATCTGTCTAATGTCTGCTCTATTTAAAGATAACATAAATAGTTTTAAATATGCTGTTTCAACACATGTAGGTGCGACATCTTCAAAGATGAATACTAATCTATAAGGATTACCTATCTCCTCAACTGGTGTATTTGTAAGAGTTTCTCTTATAACCATAAGTGTCTGGATATTTTTATGTTGTTCACCATGTGCTTCTTCCAAGAATGGTTCAAACATAGCTAATGCCGCATTTACAAAATCTAAAGTAATTACCACTGATATCTCATCTTTACTTAAATCTAGATCAATTCCTGTTGCTAATGCTGCTTGCATAAAAATTGCTGCAGTTCCAAAGTTCTCAACTACATTAACTACTGGGAATACTGCAGTAAGTACTTTATCTCTGTTTACTTGCCCTGGTTGACATAATGCAATACCAAATGCTTTTGGTGCCTTATAAATCTCATCTTCTTGAATACTTTTAACCAACTCGTTAAACGCTTCTTTTGTTTCTACTTTTTCCATATCTTTGTCCTTTATGTTATTTTCATTTAAATTATTTGTATAAAATTTTTATACACCGTTTACTAGATCCATGCTTTTCTTCATGATAACATCATCGCTTACTCCTTTTATGTTTTCTAAACCTACATCTAATTCAGTTATAAGTCTATTTGCGTACATAGTAGATTGAAATGTTAAAGAATCACCATTATATTTTTTAAACATACTATCTATATCTTTTTGATCTATCTCGGCCTTAGCTAATAAATCTGGTTCTTTCATCATTATAGCACGCAACAATGCTGGCATAGTTACTGAATTTAACTTGTCTTTATCAACCAGATCCAATGTCATCTTATTAAACGCTCTTAACTTTAAATCATAAGACTCATGTGCTATTTTAAGATATGTCATGCGATTCATATTCTTATTAGTTATGGCCATTAATTTATTAAAACTTCTAATTATTTTTTTAAGTTCTCTTTTAATTAAAAGCTTCTTATCTTGCTGATAAGGGTGGAATAATAAGAAGAGGGCTGATACCATCATCAGCTCTCTTTCTGTAAGTACATATTTATTCATTGTCTTCTCCCATATTATCTTTAAAACTAGCAAAATCATTTTCTAACACATTCAATTCATAAATGTAATCGTCTGCACAAATATCCAGAAACTCACATATGTCTATCTTTATCTTAGTTAACTTCATACTTCTATAGATATTGAAATAATCAATCCATACACTTATTGGATATTTTGTTCTAGTACTAGCCAGGTTAAGTATATTCTGTGTTTGATTTATTTTTAATTGTAGATCAAATATTTTCATATCAGTTATAAGTAATTCGTTACTTTCTAAACTAACAGCATTAAGCATAGCATAGTCGTCAAGACTACCTACACTTATTTCATCATTAACTATTTGTGGGAAATCAAAAGTAGTAAACTCATCTATCTGACCTTCACCTATCATATCAGATATAACTTCTTCTCTTTTAACGAATAAGAATTCTATCTCATTCTCCATGTTGTCTATATTCATTTTTATTCCTTACTGTAATATTGATACTGCCACGTATCTACATTAATAATATATAAGTGAAAAAAATTAGAAACAGCAAAATATATAACCCGACCTACACCAAAAGTCGGGTTATAATATAATTTTTCAATTTGTTTGTGCACGCTTAATCATGCTTTTATAATAAGGAGAATAATGTCAAAAATCCATATAGCAACAACAGATAAGTGGTTATTATACATTAAGACTCATTTTGCATACCAACAACGTCGGTAATACGAGTACATTTACTCTTATATAATAGGTTATAAAGTTTTCCTTCTTAATGCAATTTATATTATGCATCATATAATATAATTAAATTACATTTCTTATTTTTAAGAATTAATCCTTTATAAGGATAGGTTTGAACTCCTTCTATTAATGATCCACATTCATATCTGTACCTCTATTATATTTATCGATAACTTTTACATTATTTGCTTACCGTATGTAAAAATCTTGGCATTTGAAGTATAGTACTACCATCAACTGGTGTTATCTTTTGTATTGGCGTCAGAATACCAAACTCTTCTAAATCCTCGCATGTTACACCAACTGATTCCATTGTACCAATGCTAACATATGGTGCGTTATACATATTTGAAACCATAAGCAAACATTCTGGCTTTGATGTATCATCAACTATTAAACATCCTGGCTGTATTGATAAGGATATCGTATCTATACCTGTTTTACGCTTAACTCTATCTAATACTTCCATATAGAATGATTTGGCATTCTCTCTTAAAGGACTATCCATCATAAATCTAACTCCTTATATTTATAATCAAACGCTGCTGGGTTATTAACATCCCAATAGAATAATTCCCAGTAACCAAACAAACTATAACCAAGACCTCTATAAAAGTTTCTATAGATCTCATGATTCTTAGTTAAACCTATTTTATGCATAGCTGCTACAATACAATTAAGATCATCATCATAATCTTTAACTAAACTCCAACATAACATACCAGTCTCTTCATCTCTTATGATTGGATGACCACATTTCATTAACTCATCTTTCATATCCAATAACCATGTATTTTCCTGAGTTACTGAACCTATAACTGATTCTGGACTTACTTGTTTCATAATAGACATATTTACTCCTTTAGTCTAAATCGTAATATAATAATTCATAAAGTAGATCGTAATCATATTCAAATGGACTATCAATCATAAATCTAACTTCTTATATAGACCATAAGCAATACTACTATACGCTGTTCTTAATGCTTTTACATTAGCCTCATATTTTTCAACATACTCTACAACTTCACTTTTAGCTTCTTCAACGCATATAGCAAGATCATATGTTTCATCATTAAAGTCGTCTTCATCAAGGTGTTCTGTTCTAACAAAAGCCTTATCTAATTCTTTCTTGGCATCCATGTACACCTTAACTAAACTCTTGAGTTCGTCTTTATCAAATTCTTCCATATCTTTTCCTTTTAAATTATCTAAATTAATTTCTTATCACCAACTATAAGCTTTATACTATATTAAAAAATCTCAATATAGCCAGATTTTCTTAACTATAGTTACTCATGTCTTTATTATATTTCCTTTCTAAAGAACGTTCTAGAATTACATCCGTCATTACTACACATATATGGCTTATAACTATGGTTACTATCCATACCACAACAACTACATACGAATGTAAAATTATGTTTCTTTTTATACTTTTTCTTGTCCCTACCTGTAAATGGTTTCTTTCTGGAAATATCTACTTTCTCAAACTCATGTGTCTTAGCATAAACGGCTTTTTTAACCTTATCTCTACCATAATCATCTAAACTAAAACATGTATTACATAGTTTACCAGTTGCTACTATATCATCAAAACTATTAGCCGTAACTATTCGTTCACAGCATTTACATTTGAATTCCATTATACATCCTCTCTAATATTATTCTCAACTACCTCTATAGTTAATGTCTCATTCTCCCAGTGTTTCCTAAGATTGCCATATTTATAAGATTCACACATAGAATTAACTATACCGTATTCTTTTTCTGCTTCTAACCAATTAACGAAATCATCATATATTGCTGATTTACCTAAATCCTCTTTAAGTTTTACAATATAAAGATCATAATACTTATTGACAGATATGAATTTTCTATTTATCAGAGACTCTATTTTTCTCATATTCTCTTCTCTAATTAATTCAATACGCTTTATTTCATCTTCTATATTGGAACTCTCAACTATGCACCAACCTCTTACGAAACTTTCTTCCAGCTTTAAATCGTACAAACCATCAATAAGTTTACTAACATACTTAGCTCTATGTTTATTTATACCATAAACTTTTTTAGTCCTTTTATAACCAACAAACATTAAATAATCGAGATCCGTCTCAACCGCATATTTATCTAAAATATTCATCATGTTTCCTTGTATCAAATCCATTCTCAGGATGTATTTTTAAGAACTCTTCTTTGGTCATATTACCACATCTAAGTTTCTTAAAGTCCTCTAAAATTTCAAACTTATAATCTACTTTTTTATACGTTACATTTTTATAACCAAAATATTCTAGTAATTCTTTTCTTGTATTTATATCATCATTACTATGTGCACTTCTGGTGATATATACAACATCAACGCCATCTTCATCTGTTAATGAAATTTCATATCTAAACATATTAATACCTTTTAAAATTTAATAAGTAGTCCGATGCTACTCTTGGATCTATATGTCCTTTACCATGTTTTAATACATACGCTAAAATAGTTGTTAATGGAACACCATCTATACAATCTTTCTGATATACATCAAATGCATCGCATGTTAACTTAGCTATATCTCTATACATTGCTGGCATATCTGAAGCATAATTTCTACATAAGATTAGTTCTTGCATCTTTTATCCTTTCTAAACAATTTGTTTTATAGTTATTTGTCTCTTCTAAACTTCTAACAAATAATTTAAGTTCCTCATATTCCTCATCATTATATGCGTACCCTAATGGATTTAACATTCCACTTTCTTTATTAGCTTTTATAAGTGAAATTAAATATACTTCTAACCTTTCTTTATGTCTTACTAATATATCGTAAACATTAATATTTACTTCTAAAAGGATAGCTTTTATTTTTAACAACATATCATCATTAGCAGATATTGAAACCATAGCACTAACACCAACATTATGAGCAAATAGATTTCTTATAGAATTAAATAGTTTTAAAGAGTTATATTCTATACCATTTATTAATCGTTCTTTTCTAGCTTGATAAATTATATCATTGAAGCTTCTATTAGCATCATAATTAAATGTAACAGCATTCATTATACCAGATATCCTATCGAACATTTTCATTATCTCATAAATGAATTTACCAGTTAATTCGTCTACTTCACTTTTTAACCTCAAATTTCTTTTATATCTACCAGAATTAGCATAAAGCATTTTCTTAAAATCAGAAGATTTATCTATATCTATAATGTTATCATCTCCGATTATCTCTTTAATCAATCTTAATGTTTTAGTAAGATATGTAACCGTTATTGGAGTAGATAACTTTATATTGCCAGTTGCCTTATATTCCATAAGTATATCTCTTATATTATTTATATTTTCTATACCAGTAACACTTCTTCCCATTATGTAAAAAGATGACATTAGTTCTTTCAATGGATCTCCACCAAAGTTTATCATGTCTCTATATTCTAATAGTTTAGCATCCTCTATTTCTCTTTCAGCTTGTTCTTTAGCAAGTAATATTTTATTTTTTTGCTTAGCCATGTTGTTTTCCTTTTATAGAATTCATTTTTTATCCTTTATGTTTAATAATTAGATACAGTTGTATCTATTTTAATAATATATAACCAAATAAAAATAGAAAACTAGTATAGTATGGAGTTAAACTCCATACTATACTTTTTTATATATTTCCCCACTCTAAAGGTAACATTATTTTTTATCCCCTTTTTTAGTTTTATCACTTAACTCTTTATCCATAGCTTTCTTAATGATACTACCATATGCATCCATCATATTTACGTCACTAGACATTTGTTTAACTACTTCTACAGAAATTGTAGCTATCTTACTATTTATAGTTTTAAGATAAGTCATAAGATGTTTTTCATCATATCCATTAGGAAGTTTTGATTTATCTAATTTATCAACAACTTTCTCTAATTTACTACCAATATCTTTTAAACCAGAACCACTAGATTTTATAGTTTTGTTTATATCGACCATACCATCTGCTAATGTTAATATATCTTTCTGACTAAATATGCCGATCATAAGGAATGTAAAATCATTTACATGTTTTATAGTCTTATCATTTAGTTTACCAGAGTTTAAACTTAATACTTCTGAGGTACCTGCATTATATAAATAACCGTACTTAACAGTACCATCTGCTTCTATACCATATGCAAAACATACTCTACTCTTACTAAACTCTTTATCTGGCTTAGCTAAGTTTTTATTAAAAGCTGGTACAAATTTATCACTAACTATAGTTTTACCACCGAAGTTAAAAACTTCTTCTTCTAATAGTTTAGGAAGATCACTTGTTAAATATTTAACATCATCTTTTAAACTTGATAAAATATGTTTAGGATCGATGCTCATATTAGATCTATATTTATATCTTAACATAGCTTTAGATAGATCTTTCTTTACTTCATCTCCTAAATTTAGTACTAAACCATATTCACCCATTCTATCTGCTAACTCATATAGTTTATTTTTAAACTCTTCAGCTTTCTTCTCTTTAAGACCTATCCATACCAAGAACTTATTAACGTACTTAGTTATAGTATCCCATATAGATTTTACAAATTTCTTTATAGCATCCCATGCCTTTTCTAATATGTTTTTATCACTTTCTATGCTTAGTTTAAGAAGATCACCATCTTTACTCTCTATACTAATCATACTGCTTTCTAAACCTAAAGCCTCTACATCCATTTTTAATGTTTCTAAACTAGTTATAGCAACACCATCTTTCCAACTACTATAAGCAGTACTATCGTATTTCTCTTCATTGCTTACAACTCTTTTACTTATTCTATCAGTTATATCTAATGCATTTTCAAGTATAATAACTTTTTCTTTTATAGATTCCTCTAAACTAACTATCTCAGCTTCTAACATTTCCATATTTATTCCTTGTTACATTTTATCATTAAATTGTTCTTTTATCATAGACATAATCCTATATCTATCCTTTACACTAAATTCACCAGACATCTTATACCATAAATAATTTTTATTCTTTATTTCACTCATATCCATATCATCTAAACATATTACCTTATTACCATCATTTAGTAGTATTTCCATGTCTCTTATTCTATTACCACTACTTATACCATACCATCTACCATCAAATACAGTTTTCATACTACATAATATACATATAACATCATCAATATTATCTAAATCATCTATATCTAACTTTATATCTATATTACCTCTATTATAGTTAACTAGTTTACTCCATGTACTAGTTAAGAATATTTCACCATCTATAGCACTTAATAAATCTTTTATATTTAATAAACTATTTATCATTTTCATTATTCTTTCATTTACATCTTCTATACTATAATCTATTACAGCATCATCCATATCTAAACATATTATAAACATACTATACATCCTTATTATATACTATTCATTACAATACTACACATATAAATAAAAAAAGAATATATCTAACAGTAATAGTATATATAAATAATATAAATATAATTTAAATAAACTATATAAAGGATGTTATATAGAGTGTTACTCTATATAACTCCTATTTATGTTTAAATGGGTAGTATTCGGTTATAAGGGCCGAAGGCCCTTATAACCTATACTACATTAGTATAGTTTTCTTTTCTTTATAGGTTTGTGTCTCTGAGAGTTGGCCCTTACTCCTCCTGAGATGCTGCTCAGGTCATCATTGTATAGAGTCTTAAACTCTATGGCGTATAAGTTTTTTCTTTATTAGGATGTTCTCAAGATTATTTTATAATCTCAATATAAATAATACTTAAATTAAAAAAAATATTTATTATGGGTAAAAAATAAAGATAGTAAGGTAGTTGGAATTAACCAACTACTCACTTAACTTGTATATCTTTTTAACTTCTTCATTTCCATCTCCTTTCCAATATGGATCAATCCATTTGGGTTTATAGCTATCAGTACTTTTATAATACTGGTTTCTCCAATGTCCTCTTACAATCCATCTTTTATTAGATTTCCAATTAGAACCATCTTTATCATTAGTATCATTCTTAATAGGTTGGAATAATTTAATTACATTTACTGTATGTTTCTTTATTCCCTTACTAGCACTCTTAATGCCTTTTTGTTTAGAAATCGAACATCTACTTTTATCATTATTATGGTATGTACCAACATATAGTAAAACAGATAAAACTTCGCTTATTACAGTCATTATATTTTCTTCAACATCTTTCTTACTGTTAAAATTATTATATAATTCAATGTTTTCTCTAATAGTTAATTCAGATATTAAAGTTATAATTCTTGTTTTAAGACTTATTGTTAATGCAGAGAAATTGCTATTACCATTGAAATTGGGTAGACTGGTATCCATGCCTATACTACTCAGGCTATCAACTAGTTTACCTTTTTCAAAATAACTGAAGAATATGTCAGTCTTAGATGATCCCTTTATATAACCATGTTTAAATGGGAATTTAAAATTTTCTAATTTTAAATCCATAATAGTATTAAACGAGATGTCAGAATACCAACTATCCTTACCTGGGTCAATATAGGTATGGCCATTTTTCATTATATTATTTAAAACTAATGCCTTTATGAAAAGCATACCAGTAACATTATCATCTCTTACGCCTCTATATTCCGGCATAGATCTTACTATGCTGTATGCTTTTTTTACAGATTCAATATCAGTATTTATCTGTTTTGCTATAACAAATGCTGCGTCGCTGTATAGTGGATGTTTCATTATACTACCTCCACATCTATATAGTCGTTGTTTCTGTCATCATTATACATATATCTTACTGATAAAGATACGGTTACAATGATTGCTCCTACTATAGCATTTTGACATGGGTGTAAGATAAATAAACTGATACTGTTAGCTATTACTATTAGGCTAGGTATAATAAGACCGTAGCCTCCTCTTTCTTTAAATACTATTCTCATACCGAAGTATAATATAGTAACCAACAATAGCATGTCTTTTGTGTATGGTGTTAATTCCATCTTGTTCTCCTTAAGAACTGGCAATTATAAATGCCAAAAAAGTATATATGAAGTTACGTATTCTCCACATATCTATCTTTATTATATATGGTTGAAAATAAGTGGAATCTTAAAAATAAAAATTTTAAATAGAATTCTTAAATGAAAATATTAAGGATATAAAATGGTTACATTTATTTTAGCAATAGTAGCTTACAAGCTTGGATACGATAGTAGTTGGTATATGTATATATTACCTATACTTTTAGATTTGGTTATTATAGAACGGGTAGAACGATAATGTTTTTTAATAGTAAAATAACAAAAGAGGACCTTATAGAGTTAAGAATACACATTATCTTTATAATCAGTTTTTGTTTAACTCCTAATTATATTGTAAAGGGCATAGAGAATATAGAGAGTTTTAATCTACCTAGGACTATAAGAATGTCTAAAAGATTTGATATTGATTATAATATGGGTAAAAAGAAAATAGACTATGTAAGATGATAAGTTCTATATAGTTATTTTTTATATCTGATATTAGATGATTAAAAATACATTAGGAATTTAAAATGATCTATACGAGTTATTTAGGAAATTTAAAAAATATACCAGACGAATTAACAAAAGTATCTATAATGAGATTTACACCAGAGTGGGCTGCAAAATATGTGGATGATGTTTTATTAAGTCTAGCACCAGCTGAGTCTACTTTAATAAAGTATCAAAATGGAGAGATAGATAAAGAACAATATATAAGAGAATTTAATGCTGTACTTAAGAAAGTAAGACCAAATAAACTTAAAAAAGAATTGGATGGAAAGGTTTTATTATGTACATGTAAGCTAGGCAAGTTCTGTCATAGACATTTAGTAGCAGATTATCTTAGAGACAACAATATTGCAGTTAGAGAGTTGCCGATTAAAGACAGTCTCAAAGTGATAAATGTAGAAGTTACAGATCTATTATCTGTTAAACTATGTAGAGATAATCCTGATAAGATATATGTGTTTGGAGATAACACTATACGTAAGGGTAAAAAAGGTCAAGCTATAATTAGGGATGAACCAAACGCCTTTGGTATAATAACTAAAAGATATCCTAGTAATAACTACGGATCATTTTTAAGCGATAATAAAGATGATAAATTATTAGTCCTTAAAGATTTGGTTAAGTTAAGGGATTTGGCTTATAATGGTAAAACTATAGTGTTCCCAAAAGATGGGTTAGGAACAGGTTTAGCTAATTTAGGATACCATGCTCCATACTTAAGTATAATGTTATATACGTTTGTAGAGGATAATTTCATGAGGTACCTTAAAACTGATAAAGATAGAAAGAGAATAATTATAGCTGGTGGAAGAGATTTCAAAGATTATGATTTACTTTATAAGTCTGTTTATAAACTGGTAAAAGAACATGATCTTTATAATCCCATAATCTATACTGGTGATGCAAGGGGTGCAGATAAACTTGGTAATAAGTTTGCTAAGAAAAACAAATTAGAATTAGTTAAGTTTCCAGCTGATTGGGATAAACATGGTAAGTCTGCTGGTTTTATTAGGAATGTTGAGATGGCCAATGATGCAGATTACCTGGTAGCTTTTTGGGATGGTAAATCAAAGGGAACCAAGCATATGATAGATACTGCAAAAAAGAAAAAAATAAAAGTTAAGGTAGTGAGGTATTAACCTCACTACCTTACACTGATAAATCTACTTTAATGTTTTGGGCGTAAGCATTTAATGCTTCTCGCTCTTTTCTTCTCTCTAGAAACAAATTACTTAGACCTAATTTATATTTTAGGTCCTCGTTCTCTTTTAATAATTTGGCATTCGTAGATGCCGCCTCTAAAAGATAGCTATTGTTTTTTCTAAGTTCTCTAATCTCATCTTTAAGTTTAGAGATCTCTTCCATCTTGGCTTCTTCGATATCGTAAGCCGTTTCTAATTTAGCTTCAGTAGCCATACATTTTTCGATGTATGATTGGAGCTGTAATCCATTTACATCCACTCTGTCATGTTCGCTTAACCCTTTTATGGTCAGAAAATCATTCATTTTCATTTCTTATCCTTTATGATAATATTTTGTAAGGAGCAATGTAACCCATCGCATCCAATTGTTCTATTGTTAAAATGAAAGTTTCTTTCTTACCGTTTTTAACAACTTCTATTCTTATTATGCCGTCCCTATGATGGACTATACCATCACGTGTGCCGATCTTAACTTCATTGTCAGTCTCGCCTATAAGGTAATATAGTACATCCTCTGGATTAACTGTCCATCTCATTGGACTTGTTCTAAGGCAAATTGCCTCTTCTTCTTTACCACAAAACCATTTCTTAATCGCTTCTAACATAACCGATCCTTAAAAATTAAAGTATACATTTAAATCATCTGCAGTTTGATTTAAGCTTGTACCTAAATATATTATATATGGTTATTTTTTATTCGATACTCAGTTTATATGATTATTATACCTAATAGGAGCCCAAAGTGAATAAAGTTAAACGTCTTAGTTTCATAGATAAATTGAAACTATTTTTTAATAAGGATTTGTATGTTAGTACAAGAGGTACTAGAATCATTTCAATAGATGATAAAGTTAGTACAAAACACTATCTAAATGTTAGATCGATGCAAATGGATGCAAAAAATAAAGTTATTGTTGTCTTAACTGAAGAGAACAAAAAACTAGAACAGTTTAGAAAAGACTGCATGGAGCATAGTAGGAATATGTCTGAGGTAGCTCAGGGATATAAAAAAGAGTTATCGGAATGCAAGGGTGTCTATAAGGTTAAAAATGACGATCTAAGAAAAGAACGTTTTAAATTAACATCAGAGTTATCTAAGTTAAAAACTGATTATGAAGATAAACTATTCTCTATAAGAGAGAAGAATAGAGAACTTAAACAACGTATTGAAAAATATACTGCATTTGGAGTATCGGAAGCATCTGAAGAATTAAAGAAACTCGTTAAACAAATGTCTAATAAGAAGTTCTTTACCCTTAGAAGATCTATTAAAGTGTTGGAAAATGAAGTTGAAAGTTTAACAGCATCTATAGAAAGAAATAAGATAGATAGAAATAACATTTTATCTAAGTCTAAAAATAAAAAATCTTTCAAATGTAAAGAAGTTGTAAAAATAAGAGAAGCTATAAAGAATATGACATATGCTGAATTGGCTAATATATATGACGTATCCACTTCAACAATTAGAAGAGTTGTTAAATACAAAACATATAAGAACTGTAAGTAGTATGGTTATAACCATACTACTTACTTCTTGTAATAACTTTTCTTCCATAAATTAAAAGTATTTATTTTATCAACATTTTCTTTTATAAAGTTTATAGTGCTATTATTTATAACGCCATAAGTACAAATAAAACTTAGTACAAATTCCATGTCTATAAAGTCATTATTGGCCTTATTTAAAAGCAATATTAAAAGAGCTTTTACCTTGCTATCATCCCCATTGCATATATAGATTATATAGTCTATAGACTGATCATCTATTAGGTCATATAGACCATTGTTCTTATTCATTAGTCTATCTATATGTAGTTTTATGTTGTTATATTTATTCTCAGTGCTAGTATAACCATCCTCTATATTGTCTTTAAGTTCATTAACATATTCAAAACGTTTATCGCTTAAATCTTCTAATTTTATATTTGTTATTATAGAATCGAAATTTAATTTGGTAGGATCAATCATTTTTTATTCTTCCTTATATTTATTCATACAAATATTTAACTGGATATCATTTTTTGAATATATAAATTAAAGGAAATGAAATGTCCAGTAACAACATAGATGATACTATACTATTCAATCATATTTATAAGCATAAAGATGGAGGTACGTATAGGACTTTAAGATCACACTATCTTACAGATACATACGGTAAACCACATAAAGTAGTTGAGTATGAGAGTATGGAAACAAAAGAAGTTTATTTTAGAACAGTAGAACATTTTAAACACAGTTTTAAGTTAAAGGAAGAATAATATGAAAGTAATCAAGAGAGACGGTAGAATAGATAAAATGGATATAAGTCAGATAAGAAAACAAACTGAGCCATCAGTTGCGGGTCTTGGGTTGTCTTATGAGGAATTAGAGTTAGATGCCAGTGTATCTATAACGGATGGCATGCATACTAAAGACATGCAGGAACTATTTATTAAAACAGCTTTATTCAAAGTTGATGTTGATGTTCCTAATTGGACATATGTTGCAGCACGATTAAAATTATATGATATCTATCATGACATGAAAAGATCTTACCATGGTAAAAAGGTATCTGGTGATGTTTATAAGGCAATTACTTATAGAGATTATTTAAAAATGATGAAAGATGGCCGTAATAAAGTATTATTATCTTATATGGATAAAGTAGATAGATTTGATCTTGATAAGATTGAAGAAGCTATTGATGGTAAAAGAGACTTACTGTTTAACTACTTAGCAGTTGAATCGCTATATGAACGTTATATGTTACAGACAAATGGTGAAGTACTTGAATTACCACAACACATGTTTATGTCTGAAGCAATGTTTTTATCTCAGAATGAAGAAAACCCAACAGAAAAAGCTATTGAACTGTATCATATCTTTTCTAATTTAGAAGCATTAATGGCTACACCAACGTTATCTAATGGTAGAAAAGTTACCGGCTCATGTTTTAGTTGTTTTGTTGGTTCTGCTGAAGATACAATTGAAAGTATCTTTGATGGTTATAAAAATCAAGCACTTATTAGCAAAGGTGGTGGTGGTATCGGTTGGGATTATACTAGAATTAGAGCTCTAGGTGGTACTATTGGTGATAAACCAGGTGCAGCAGGCGGTCCAATCCCATTCTTGAAAATAGAAAATGATATTGCAGTTGCAGTAGATCAATTATCAACAAGACTTGGTGCTATTAACATCTTTATGGAAACATGGCATAAAGATTTCGTATCATTCTTAGATATGAAGAAAAATGGCGGTGATGAGTTAAGAAGAGCTAAGCAATTATTTATTGCAGCATCTGCATCTGATGAATTCATGCGTAGAGTTAGAGCTGATGAGGAATGGACTATGTTCGATCCTTATGACGTTAGAATTCTTACAGAAGTTCATGGTGAAGAGTTTACTAAAGAGTATAATAGATTTGAACAAGGTTTCTTAGATGGTACAATAGAATTTACTAACCCACCAGAAAGAGTTAAAGCTAAAGATATCATGAAAGCCATTATTAGATACTCTTGGGATGTTGGGATGCCATCATTATTCTATAAAGATACAGTTAATAGAGACCATAATAACCCACAACTTGGAATCATTAGATCAGCAAACTTATGCATGGAGTTTCTTAATCCAGTATCTGGTGACAATGAACTCGCAGTTTGTAATCTTGCTTCCATTAATCTTGCTAAAATAAATACTCGTGTTGATTTTGAAAGAGTTATACCACCAATTGTTAGAGCATTAGATAATGTTATTGATTTATCTAGTTATCCAACTAAAGAAGCTGCTAGAACTCAAGCTATTAGAAGAGCCATTGGTTTAGGTATTGCTGGTGAAGCAGAACTTATTGCTAATAAACATATGCATTATGGGTCTGATGAGCATTTAGAGTTTATTGACCAATTATATAAAGACTTTAACGAAGTACTTGAACAAGCCAGTATTGATCTTGGTAAAGAAAAAGGTACATGGTGTGAAGAGTCTAATCGTAGAAATGCATATCTTAGTTGTATCGCTCCTACATCTAGTATATCTATTCTTATGGATACTACTGCAATGCATGAGCCTGCATTTGATAAAGTATGGGGTGAAGAAAATGCTCTTGGTGTATTTAAAGTAACTGCACCTAGATTAAGTCCTGAAAATTATGAGTTCTATAAGTCGCCTTATGAAGTTGGAATAATACCAATGATTAAAGCTAATGCTATAAGACAGAAACATTTTGATATGGGTATTTCTTTTAACCTATATTTCGATCCTGAGAAAACAAAAGGTAAAGATGTTTTTGAAGCACTTATGTTATGTTGGGAGTTAGGGCTTAAAACTACGTATTACGTTAGAACAGGTTCTAAAAAGTTGACATCTGAAGATGTGAATAAAGCTAATGGTATAGTACTTAGAGATACTGCTGTAGCATGTTTTGGTTGTGGAGGCTGATAAATGAGTAATAAAGATATTATAGTAAACAAGTGTGGAGTTAGTAATTTTGATTCTGATGAAGCTTTAAACGAAGCTAAAATAATTAACGGTAATCCTACTGGGATTGCCGATTGGAATAATCCAAGTAGAAAATGGGCTGTAAGCATTTATGATTTAATGTTAAATTATAACTGGCATCATAGTGAAGCGAGTATAGGTTCAGATATAGAACCTTATAAAAAGTTATCTGAAGAGAATAAAGAGGCATATGATTTATCATTAGCACAGATTATTGCAAATGATAATTTACAAGATAGTCAGCTGGTTGAATCTATTGCTTCTTATATTACAGATCCGTTAGTTAAAGACTGTCTAATTAGACAAGCTTCTGAGGAAGTACATCATCATAGATCATATGGAGTTATGGCTAGTGATGTTTGTGTTGATAGCGATAGAATTTACAGAATGCATAAAGAAGATCCTATGCTTGCTAGAAAGAATAGATCAGTTGAAATTATGTATGAGAAAGTTAACAATATTAATGGTAATGTAAGCGTTCATGATTTTCAAAAAGCAGTTGCTGCAAACAACATTTTAGAACAACAAGTATTTCCGGGAGGTTTCTTAGTTTTATGGCATATATCTAGTCAAGGTTTACCAGGAACAGCCAAGATGATCGGATTCATAGAGCGTGATGAGAGCGGTACCCATGTGCCATTGTTTAAAAATATCTTTTCAGATATAAGAAGGCAATATGGATTGGATAAAGATACAGAACAAGAGATTAGCGATATGATATCTCATATGTGTGAAGAAGATAAGGTTTGGGTTAAGTATCTAACTAAAAAACTTTTAGGTTTTTCTGAACAAGCTGTTGACTTATTCTGTGAGCATATGGCTAATATCGTTTATAACAATCTTAAAATAAAATCACCATATGAACAAACTAAAGGTGGACCACTTATGTCTGTATTTGAATTAAATTCAATGTTATCTAATGTTAAAAACAAAACAAATCAGTTTGAGCAAGCTGTCGGCGATTATTCTACAGGTGGTTTAGACGAGGATTACTAGGAGGCGAATATGATGTATTATATAGGCAGTATTATAGCAGTAACGTATATAGTTATGTTATTTGTTGCCCATAAATATTATAAGGGAAAACATGAAAAAAATAAAAGATAAGATATTGTATCTTATTATATGGCTTAAGTTTTATCATCTTACTGAAGAAATAGATAGCTATTATTACGCTGATTTATTATCCAAACGTAAAAGATTAGTATTGAATTATATTGCGTTTATAAAATATATGGATAAAGATGATAAATACGGTGCTATAGCATATGCTATGTTTAAAGTATACCATTTATGGGGAGTGGATGCTATAACAAAAAAAGAAATAGATAATTTCTTTCATGTATAGAGTATTGGGTTTAACCCAATACTCTATACTAATAGCGTTCTTATCTTTTCATAAGTTGTTTTGTAAGAATGACCAACCATTTTATCCCATGTAGGATTAGTATACTCATTAGTTAAATACTTACTATAGAAATTAATAAATTCATCGCTAAATTTAATAAAACCGTCATCTGTTTTATCAAATAGAGTTGTTGGTAATGGATGTTTTTGTTTAGAAGTTAGTAAATTAGCTTCTAATATCTTTATACCGTAGTCGTTATTAATATCAGATATATCAAACGTACCGCCTATTTTATTTGCAAATATTATTTTAATATTAGGATCTATTTTAAATACATGAAATAAATCAGTTTTATTTAGAAAACCTAATAAACTTAATAATATTATACTGCTTACATAATCTTTAGACTTGAAACTAAATCTAGATGGTATGATTATATCAGTTGCTATAAAGATTTTTCTATGCATACCCTTTAATTCAGATTTACCATTAACTACACAAAGATCATCACCATAAGAATCGTTCATATGTAGTCTAAAAAGATGGCCAAATATATGTGAATGTATATGGTAGTTAATGCCTTTATCTGATTTATCAGAAGTTTTAAACATCATAGCTAATTCTCCTGGACTTGCCTCCGCAGGTACATCATTGTCGACTTTAGCTTTTTTAAGTTTCTTTTTCTCTCTTCTTTTACGTTCTTCCTCATAACGAAGTTTTTTGGTTTTGTTATATGCTATTAAATCCAGAGAAGGCATATGGGTTTTAAAGGTATCGTCGTACTCTTTGTCCATCTTCGTTGTTTTAACTTCTACATCATCAAAATCTGGATCATAGTCATCTTGTACATTGTATTTCTTTTTAGTGGATATAAAATCAAAACTAGGATGAATACCCCTAGTTGGTAAGTCATATTTCTTACAGATGTCTAAAAGTTTTTCACACTCGATACCGCTAAGATTATTTTGCTTCTGTTTTAAAACGGCATATTCGATAAATTCTTTTTTAGTTTTAAAATATCCAAAAGTATTTTTTATAGTTTGACTAAAATCAGAACAACGATCGCAAAGTTTTCTTTTACCGACTTTTCTTTTGTACTCGAACTCTTCTCCACAGTATTTGCATTTTGCTCTAGTAGGACCATATCCTGTTTTAGGTACATGTATACCTTTTGTTACTTTATTTACCATCCTCCAGTCTGCTGCTGTCATTCCATCATCGTACATTTTCTTTCCTCCTAATAGGTTTATAATTATTAGTATCGATATTATAATAATATAGGCACTGCTATAATATTGATACAAACGCAGTAACGTTAAGACGTTCAAATATCTATAGCCTATTATAGATAACCGTTACCTTAATCATATTATATATGGTTGAAAAAAAGTGGAAACATATTTTTTATAAAATGAACAATATAATGAAATATTACAAAAGGATATAATATGGGTAAAATCGTAGTTGTAAATTCTAAAAAAGAATTGGATGAGGTTATTAGTAATAATGATAGGGTCTTAGTTGATTTCTGGGCACCATGGTGTGGTCCATGCAGAATGATAGCACCTATTATGGATGAGTTAGCTGCAGAAGATAATGGTATTACTGTAGTTAAAATTAATACAGATGAAAATGGAGACTTATGTACAGATCTTGGTATTAGAAGTATACCGACAGTATTTAAATATGTGGATGGTAAACAGATAGATACGCAAATTGGTGCTACGAGTAAAGACAAGTTTATTGAAGGTTTAGTTAAGACAGAAAAAGGAAAGAAATAATGTCAGATAAAAAAACAGAAGAGATATTAAGAGAAAAAGGTTTAAATGCACCTCGTTTAACACCAGAGGTTATCGATAACTCTATTGCTAAAAAAGAGTTTCATCGTCTTACTGATGTATTAACTGTATGTGTTATTACATTAACAAATGGTTATACAGTTACTGGTGAATCAGCTTGTGCGTCACCAGAGAACTACAATCAAGAGGTTGGTGAGGATATTGCATTTAAAAATGCTAGAGAAAAAGTTTGGGGTCTTGTTGGATTCTTATTAGTAGATGCATTAGCTGCTGATGAAAACAAGATTGACTTCTGTACTGAAAATGATACTGTTGAAGGAGTTTGTTGTGGAAAATAAAGCTCTTAATAATACTAAAATTAGTGATGTTAAGAAAACAACATCTGATGTAGAAGTTTTTGGTGATGGTGATTTATTTAAGTTGTTGTCCAAAGCATCTTCTAGAAGTCAAGGTTGGATGAAGTCTACTAAAGCTATGTTTACTGGAACGGGGTGCGTAGTACAAGTTACTACACAAGTACAAAATCCAGACTACACGCATAGTATTGCAGAAGCAGTTACATTTGTTCCTAATGTTAAAATTGTGGAGGATATGAAAGATGGCGTTTGCGTGGGTCGTCATTTAGAAGCTCTATAAAAGAAAAAAGATAATGGGTACTAGTATCGCTATGCGATACTAGTACTTAAACTCTTTTTAGTTCACTTGCAATAAATGTATGTGGAGTCCAACAATTATACATTACTTTATCATCAGTTGTTTCAGGTTCTATCTTAGTACCTAGAACATATTCCACTCTACCAGTAAAATCAACATTCTTTTCAACAATAAAGTATGTTTCACCACTTAACTCAGATATGTCGCCTCTACTATGATTTGGATCTAGATTATTCATGTCTACAGTTACAGTATCACCAAAGTTTAATTCATTGTCTTCTTTTAAAAGATCTTTAAACTCTTGACTAAGTATAACTGCACAGTCAGTTTTATAATGCACATCAAATGTAACCTGATCATCTACACGTCCAGTGTATTCGATTAAGCTAACTTGTCCATCTTCTCTAACTAATTTAATAATCTTATTTCCATTTTCATCTTTGAAAACACCAATACATTCATATCCATTTGCTTTTACATTACTCATCATGAACTCCTTATTTAGCTTTACTTAACATAGATGCTACATCAGCAATGTTATATTCAGTTAACCAGTAATTTAATAAACTACAGTCACCTTGTTCTCCACAAAATTGTTCCATAACTAAATGTTCGGTTCTCTTTTCAACTGGCATATAAACGAATGATGATTTACCTATAACTTTACCATCTCTATAGACAGAAGCATCTACATCATAAACATCTATAACGTACTTCCCGCCGACTTTAACCGTAGTTATGGTTCTGTCCATAATAACACTTGATTCTAAATCAGTAATTTTACATTTTTCACCAGTGAAAAGGTCATAGTGTATAGAGTCAGTTCTAGACGCCATAACTTCTCTACCATTTTCAGGAAGTAAATCAGACATACCAATTGTAATAAGACAGTTCTTGAAATATACTGGAGGTAAACCTCTTGTCTCTTTACATCTTTGTCTAGTTATATAACAATCAAATTGATGTTCATCAACTAACTCTAAGAATCTTTCCATATCAAAGTTAGATATAAACTCAGTACCATCTACATAAAGAACAGTACTATCGTCATCAACATCCTTAGCTATGCGTTCTAGATCATCAAATCCACTAACAGTATAAACACCCATGTTCGCATTTTTAGCAAAGTCAGGATTGTTTTTACGCATACCTTCGATCATATGCTCTATAAGATCAACTGCAGTTTTATGGTCAAGGCTTGTTAGAAAGTAATGTTTCATAATTTTATCGTCTTTAACATGCCCAAGGAAATCCATAATTAATTCTTGTGTTTTACCTTCACCCTCTAAACCATTTATAATTGTTACTCTGTTCATTTATTCTCTCCTTATTTGGTTCTATCTATATTTGTTCTAACTGCCATATGATTTAATGGGTCAGTAAAACTTCCACCACATGGTACATATGGATCATTTAGGATCTTATCATCAAATGCTGATATAAGAATACTTCTTCTATACCATCTAGCTATTGGTTTAGTATTGCTATTTTTTATCAAAACCATCTGGACCCCTAACTGCTGATATTAAAACAGATTGTTGCATATAAGATAATGACAACAACCAGTTTTGTAAAACGCATTTATTCATTGACAACCCCTTTCATAGAGTGTATCTATATAATTGCTGTTTATATGGAATAGCTCCTTAGTACTTAAAGCTTCCTCAATATCCTCTCTAAGTTTTAACGTCTCGGGAGGAGTTTCGCCTATTTCCATATAGCGATTCCATACCTCTTTATCGCCAAGATGTACATCATTTGCATCGTAGAAGTTAATATCACACCATTCATTCTTACCCCATTCGTCAGATACAAATTTATGTACATATGCACAATATGTGGCATCGCTAGGAACTTCTTTACCCCAAGCCTTTTTAACTAGATCAAAGATTAAAGGACTATGTTCATTCTTAATAAACTCACGAATGGTATCAGCATATTTAACATTCAACTTCTCTATCTCTTTTTCAACAGTTCTTATTGCATCATTCATTTTATCTCCTCGTACGTATATAAACGTGTGCCTTTTATAATAGGTAATTTATCGCTTTCTAAAGTCAGTCCTAACTGACAGCCAAGTAAGTTACTAATCCCATTTATACAGTCGTTAAAGACCTTATTATTGCTTATGTGAACTTCTACCTCATCCAACATTAACTTATCGTCTTTATTATAATTGCCATGAACAACATTACATCCAAGAACTGTACCAACTAACTCTATTAGATAAATGTCTATAACTTCAACTATACTTTTTATTTTTTTAGGTTCTGGCTGCTTCCAGTTAAAACCATTAGCGATAAAGATCTTAAGTATATTATGCGTCTCTCTAATCTCACGGTCTGTATAGATTTTATTGGCATCTGTATATAGTTCAGACATTAAAATATATCTACCGTCTTTACAAACGATCTTACAATCATAATCATAATCGTTATTGAAGAACGTTAAACAATTTGTTGTGAAATTATCACCTAACTGAAGACCCTCGCCACGAGAGACCTCAGTTCCATCTGTAAAATCATAATGTATAGTAATCATGACTAAACCACATATAACTTAATTGTATCGTCCAAATTTCCATCTGTCAATACTTCTTGTTTTTGTGCTTCATGAAACATAGCAAAATCAAATACCTTAGTTGTTTTACCGTTACCACAATTGATACACACTGCATTTTCAGCAGATACCACTTTAACTACAAATCCACACTTGGTACAAGCTTTAAATTCCGTAGGATTATCTTTAAGATATCTATACGGAAGTTCTAAACTACCATCGTTTGTTACAATACTATTATTCATTTTATAATCCTTTCTTTTTTACTCTATATAGATTATTAACTTATCTAAACCATCAACTTTACCAACGACATTAAAGTCATCGCACATTTTATAAAATACATCTTCCTCGCCCTCTTCATTATTTATAACGATTTCAGTTACAGACAAATTACCATTGCGTATTAAGGGTAATCTAGTTTTTGCATCAGTTGCAGTAAATACAGTGTATGCTATTTCATTTATATCTAAGTATCTGATGATATCCTCATAACTTCTTTCAGTATGAATATAATCCATATATTCTACTTTAAGTCCGATGTCAAGATATCTTTGTCTGTCATAACCGTATTCATAAACGGTACCCATTAGACCATTTCTGTTATTATGGTAATAGTTAAGTCTATTTATAAAAGCTGGAGTATACGTCGCCTCTATATCAGTGATGCTTGCGTGTGGATTATTCTCTGGCTGATCAAAGTATGAGAAGTCATGTAAGATATAGCTTTCCTGTACATTGAAACGCTTCTCTATTTGTTCAACAGTTATTTCCAATGCCTTATTGGCTTTAGTATCCCCAGAGATAACTACCATTGCACCATTAGTGTTACCGACAGCAAATCCAAAACTTTTAACATGATGAACTCCTTCTATTGCCACAAGGAAGTTGTCCAGTTCAGTGTGTCCGAGAGTTTTAAACTCAGCTATCTGAACCATATTATAAATAGGTGCATTGACATACTTACCGTTTACCATTTCTTCATTCTTAGGTAGGAATAAAGCCAACTCAGCACCGATATCCTTAGCATATCTAACTATAGTTGTTTTACCTAGTACAAAATATCTATAATATAGCAGTGATTTTAAACTACCAACATGATCATCATCAAGATGCGTTATTACAACAAAATCCATTTCTTCTAATATCTCTGGCTTATGTTCCTTAAGATGTGGAAATACGTTATATCCACAATCAAATAGCATATTAGTTCCAGCACACGTTATATAAAAACTACTATTTATTAATTCAGTGTCAAATGCACCACCACTACCGATAACTTCTACCTTTAAATTTTTACTCATGTTCAACTCCTTATACATCTAAATTGCTTAGCAAATTATTTATTAATAAACTCTCATACGTATCCATTTTATCATTTACTGGGAATAATATCATGGAACCATCTGGATTTAAGTAAGTCATACTGTGGTCAGTTATATCTCCTGAACCATCATAAGTAAATTCGTTTATATACTTTACGTTCCCTTCAGAATCTTCTTGAAACATAATTAGATAAAATTTTTCACCCCAACCTCTATCGTACCAGTCTTCACCCATATGTTTTTCTAAATCTATAGAGAAATCTTCAGTAGTTATCTCTATTTTACTGCCTTTCCAGTTAAACTCATCTGTTATAAGAACATATGTTTTTAGTTCATCTCTTATAGGTGCCTTACCTTCTAATCTTGTGTGGTTATCTAGGAATGCTTCACCTACGCCATATTTATCATAAATCTCTTTAAACATATCACCGTCATCATCAGATACTCCACCATCATCGGCAATGTAATTCGTATAGTCTACCTCACCATTATCTTTCTTGTTTAACTCAACAAGCATTGTTCTGTTAATATCACTAACCTTTATAACCATTATATTTTGGTCATCTTTATCTGTAAATACATTTTCTATGTTTCTACCCATTGTATATCCTTTTATTAATATTCGATACTGCCTTGTATCTATTTTAATAATATATACGTATATATTAATAGAAACTTAATATAAAAAAATAATATGAATATTTTTTAACATGGCAATATATAAATGAAAGATAAAAGGAGTTCGATATGGGTAATATTTTCATAAGAGATTTAAAAGATTATAAAATAGATATGTCACCAGTTCAGCAATACATTAAGCAAGCAACGCTATACGTACATAAGACCGTTGGTCTTAGTTTAGAAGATGCAGAAAAGATGGTTAGAAAACAAATAAAAAAATCAGATATAGTTAACCCAGAAGTTAAATATAACTATAGAAATGATAACGGAGACGTTACGGTAGAACAAACTTCATTAATGCATTATATAGAAGATAATGTTAGAAGCAATCACATTGTAGTACCATCAATGACAGCTTATGTGCACCCAAGTAAAGATAAGTCACTGCATGCAGAATTCTTAGAACGGAATATCGCCTCTAGAAATGCAGATAAAAAGAAAGCATTCCAATATAAGCAAGAGGGTAATAGCGTTCTACATGGTAGATTTAATACTTTACAAAAAAGTAAGAAGATAGCAAATAATTCACTCTCTGGGGCCTATGCCAGTATATCTACAATACTCTATAATCCATCAGCACATTACTCATTAACATCTACTACTAGAACAGCAACTAGTATTGCTAATGCAGTTACCGAGTCTATGGTTGCAGGAAATAAGCATTATAGAGAACCTTATATAGTTCTTAACTATATAGTTTCAACAGTACAGTCTGTAGATTATAATACTATAGATAATATTATAAATAAGTATAATATTCATAAACCAACTTCTAAAGAAGTTCTTACGGCAATCAGGAGAAGCAGTGATCTTTATTGGACAAATGATCTATACTTTGATAAAATATCGGAACTATTAGACAGTCTAGATGGTGTAGAAAGAGCTATAGTTTTATATGTTAATGATTTCTATAATTTAAGAGTATTTAACGATAGTTTAGTTAGAGGTATAATTAATAAACTTTCTAAAAGAGTTAGAGGACTAACTGATAATCCGTTAGAGGTTCTTAATAATTCTGAGGAATTTGTTTTAAATTTAATACATCATATTTGTGCACCAGACATTAAGGGTAAAAAGGTAAACTATAAAGATATGGTTGGTAGTGAAGAATTAGATTATCTTGGTTCAACAGCACTTAATGTTAATTTAACACTTGAAATGTATAGTGACTTATTACAAGCATTTTTTAGAAATGATGTTATGCCTGTTAGTGTAGCGTATATTAGAGATATAGTTAGAAGGGTAACTGTTCTATCTGATACAGATTCTACTTGTGCCACATATCAAGAATGGGTTGAATGGTATCTTGGGGATATTGTATTCTCAGAGGAAGCTACCGCTGTTAGTGCTTCAGTTATGTCAGTGGTTACACAGGTATTAGAACATAAACTTAGACAATATACAAGTAACTTAAATGTGCCAGATGATCTTAAAGGTAAAATTACCTATAAAGGTGAATTCTATTGGCACACCATGACGCCTATGTCGGTTGCTAAACATTATTTTGCAAGTGTAGCTATACAGGAGGGTAATGTTTTTGCTAATGATGATCTTGAATTAAAAGGGGTTAACCTTATAGCATCAAATGCTCCTATGTTTGTACAGAAGATAACTAAGGATACTATTATAGAGATAAATGAAACTATAAATAGAAATGAGAAGTTATCACTTATGAAATATATAAAGATAGCAGCTGATTTAGAACGTAGACTACTTAAGGAATTAGCAGAGGGTAATACTGAAGTACTTAAGATGGGTAAACTTAAAGAGCCGAGTGGGTATAAGTTAGGACCAGATAAGTCTCCGTATATAAATCACATTTTATGGGATACGGTTTTATCAGATAAGTATGGTAAAATAGATGAACCTCCTTACACTACAGTTAAGGTACCAACTACTTTAAAGACAAAAAGATTACTTAATAGTTTTCTTGATAATATGGAAGATCAGGTACTGAAGAATAAATTCTTGGATTTTTGTACAAAGTATGATAAAGATTCAATCGGAACATTTCATTTACCAATGGTTGTAATTGGTGAACATGGTATACCAGAAGATCTTCTTCCAGCTATAGATTCAGATAGAATAGTATTTGATTCATTAGGTGCTTTATATATGGTATTAAGTGGAATAGGTTTTTATAAGAAAGAGGGAATGAAATTAATAGATATGGGTTATTAAAAAAAGAAACAATGGACTATATCCATACTAGGAAATCCTAGTATGGATATATGTTCAAGTTTAGATAGCCCAATTCTTTTAGAGCGTTTCTTATTATTTTTACATCCGCAGTTGAAGCATTACTGACATCTATACGAATGTTAACCCCCTCTATAAGTTCTATAGTGGCATCATCTATCCATTCATAAGCTAACGCTACTCTTTCACCCGTATTGGTTTCAAATACAACATATGTATTATCATTAGCATTACTCGATAGTCCCGGTATAAGTGGTGCTAGCTTACTATTAAGTCCATGTATATCGCCATATTGCAATACCTCAGATGCTATAGTTTCACTAGTTATTACCTTCATCATCGTAAATTCTCCACCTAATATACTAGGTGCCAGAGTAGAAAACTTATAAACCTTTTTAGTTTCAAACATGTCTATTCTCCTTTGATATAGATCTCATGTGATCATTATTATAACTAGCTATCATTATACCATTGTTATTAATGTCATCAAGATAAAGTAGTTTTTCACCTACATGTAAATCTATCAACATAAACGTATAATAGTTCAGTATAATACTAACCAAACTATCAACCATATTTATAACATATTGATCCACAACATTTCCGAAGGCCTTAAAAACTATATCTTTTATCAACTCATCATGGTCATATGTCATAGTATTGCCATTACTTAATGTATTGGCCGTTGTTAATATGTCGTCAAGTATCTCTTTAAATAGTACTGGAAGACCGTCAATGTGTTTGCAATATTCTTGCATAAGGCTATATAATGCCTTATGTTCATTTGTTGTATTTATAAGTATTATACTTTCTTTTTCCATATTATCTCCTTATTAATAATATTCAACCTCCATAAAAACGCCTACAGTGCTATTATTTTTTAACCAACCTAGGAATATATTTATTTCATTATAGTTGGCAAGAAACTTTTTAACGTAGTTGTAGTCTGCAATGAATTCTATAAAAGTTTTATTTTTTACCTGTTCTTCTATATATTCTATTATATCATTTGGATCATCATCAAGATATATGATATAGAATATAAATTCTAGGTAACTCCTATCCTTAAATCTATTAATTATAATGTCTAAATCTATAAGCATGCATTTATTAATATCCCAACCATTAGATTCTAGGCTCTCAAGTTCCATTGCAATGGCTTCACTCATTATGAAGTTGCTGGGTTCTATTATATGTTTATATAAAGATAATTCCTGCATCGTATCCACCATCAATATTGGTCCATCCTATTAGAACAGGTGTATCAGATGTTTTAACACCAACTATTTTATCAAATGTAACTACTAATCGATCAAGTATTGCATCAGTTAAGCGTGAATGATATTTATCAAATATAGCATCACCTACGGCTACCCTGGCTATGCCACAATCAAGTTCTTCTCTTAGATATATCATATCGTATTTACCATCTAAACCTGATCTATATGCAAAAATAAGTTCCAATAAAACCTTATTAAAATACATAGCTTCTTCATCAATAAAAGCTTTACAAGGTTCTAAATCATACATATTTAATTCTATTTTACTTAGATCAACGTTATCGTTATAGATGGTGTCCATAAGAAATTCAGTAGCTGGATAGTAAATGTGCCTAAACTTATTTCCTATTAATTGGTCTATCATCGTTTTATCTCCATTTTTATACTAACCTCCTCAGTCGTAGCTTTATTGAAAGATACAAACTTAGCATCCATAACCTCACAACCAAACTTTTCATATACTAATGCATCCATAGTTGCTTTTATTTTAAACACTAACTTATTAAAGGAATTTTTTCTAACAATTCTAAATAGTTCAGTATCGTCTTTAACCTTTAATTTTTCATATAAGTAGTCTTTAAATAATCTTATGGTGTCGGTGTTATTCATTGATCTTAGATGATAAAATTCGATTATTTTTATCTCTAAGGGCATTTTATATAGTTTATTCAGATATTTCGTTATAAACGAAACATCCAAATCAACAACTTCTTCTTTACTAAGTTCCATAGTTATCATATTATTTCCTTTTATACTCTCTTAAGTATATAGATCCAGTTACTGCATTTTTAACTGGTTTATTTATAAGTATGTCGCCTACGACATAAAAACCCTTAGAATTCTCATCTATATAATCAAGATCATCATATCCATACCTAGTAGTTTCCGTTATAACATTATCTATAGATTTATTTATGAAATTAATCATTATAGATATTAAAGGAGCTAGGCTTTCTTCTATACCCTCTTCAAGGCATACTGGCATCTTATTATTTTCTAAAACCTTTTCCATCATATCTAAAACATTTTTAGTTATTTCAGTTATTGTGTATTTGTTACTATTCTGTAAAACAATACTAACAACTGATTCTATGAAAACGGCTTCAAAATTTGTCTGGTTGTCAAATACATCATAATCTCCACTATATTTATTAAATAGATCTAGTATGCTGTAAGATGTAAAACATTTGAAATAAGTTATGTCTATAATATGTGCAAGTACAGAGTAGTTCTCAACATCTTTGTACTCATCCACATAGTGTATTATAGAGGGCATATCATCATCTATCACATACATTCTATCTCCTCTTGTAAATTCTTTAACTCAATAGCCTCCAAATAACGTATAGATCTAATGTCATCGTACTTACGTAGTTCTATGTTTAAGTTATTAAAAACTAGTTCATAAAATGCGGTCGTATCGTCTTCTAATATAGAAGCAAACACTGGTACAATAAATCTATGTAAAAGTTCATTTATCTTATTTTGATCTTCTATTATCATATTTGGATAATCCAATTCTATAACATCTTCTATATTGCCTATACCTTTTATATAGCTTCCGATCATTGGTGTTTCTACATTAGTTAAATCATTTCTATATAATAGGTTACTTTGTGGATTAAACTCATTTTGCATATAGTCTAGAATATCAACTAGGTAATCCATAACTAGTATAGGGTTAAATGGATAAACACTAACTGTATCTGGCTTATTGTCAAGTATATATGCAGGTATAAGTAAATCGCCTCTCTTGTTAACGATATCTACACCTGCACCATATGGTAGAGTTGCTGTTAAATCAAGTTCTTTTCCAGTCTGATGTACAAATAAACCATCCTCATGAGTAAATGGTAAACGCATACTTTTAACATACACACCCAATGGAGGACGTTTGTATTTTAACATTATCTTCTCAATTGGCAATAGTATTCTATCCAGGTCTAAGAAAGTACTAGATTTAAGTTCCATGTTAATTGGCATTATAGCTCCTTACTGTATGTAGATACAAGTAGATTGTTTCCAGATAACATTACATCAACTGCTATCTCTATATTTCCAGTAAATCTAAACACATCTCCATATAAACTTAACATACTTTTAAATATATTTCCTACGTATGACATGATACTTTGGTCTAAATTGATATCAGATGGTAGTAGACAAGTAACTGGTTGATCATTGGTATCTTCTATAACCTTTTTTATCCCCTCTGTTAATATGGTTTTTGTTAAAAGATTTTTATCTTTAAAGTTTAATTCCCTACCATCATAATATATTTCAGATATTTTATCTTCTATATAATTAATGTTTGTCATCAGGTCATATTTAAGATTAGAAACATCTAGTATAAATATTCTATCTTTCATGTTTAATTTATTCATTAAATCTCCTTGTTTTACGGTACTTTTCATTAAAAAGTACCTGTTATAAAAGTTATTTTTTCATATAATATCCATATATGATATAATTGAAATTCCCAACTCTTTGGCCCTATCAAGCTTGCTTCCCGGTTTATTTCCATATACCACCAAATCAGTGGTCTTACTAACGCTAGATTTTACATTGCCCCCTTGTTTCTCTATAATATCCTTAACAGCATCTTTACCAACATGCATAGAACCAGTTAAAACAACATCCATATTGGAAAGTTTTCCTTTTATAGAACCACTATCTTTTGGTTTAACTATAGAGAATAGATCCATTACATACAGCTTATTATTTTTCATATAGTTAATGAAGTTATTAGCTATCTCTTCCCCCACACCATCTATTTTAATTAAGTCATCATAATTTAATCTAAAGATATCATATGAGTAGACGTCACATACCTTTTTACTAACGGTTTTTCCGAAACCACTAATACCTAATGCGGCTACAAACTTATATAGTTCTCTACCTTTACTATCCTCTATAGATTTTAGTAAGTTATTTATCTTCTTATCCTGAAACCCATCCAACAGTTCGAGTTTATCTTTAGACAATGCATAAAGATCTCTTATATCTCTTATTAAATTCATCTTTACTAATTTAGTAGCTACTGATTCACCAAGACCATCTATAGACATATAATCTCTTCCAGCGAAAAACATTATGTATCTAATTATTCTAGAAGGACAATTTTCATTAACGCATTTTATATCGTTATCGTTTATAACTAAAATAGTGCCACATTCTGGACATTTAGTTGGTCTTACGACCTTTATCTCCAAACCAGTTCTTCTTTCCTTAAATACTTTGATTATCTTAGGAATTATATCCCCGGATTTTATTAGAGTAACTTGATCGTTTATTCTAATATCTTTCTTTTCTATTTCAGAATAGTTATGTAAAGTAACTCGTTCAACTGTACTACCATCTATTAAAGTGGGCGTAAGTATCGCTACAGGAGTAACAACTCCAGTTCTTCCTATTTGATTTACTATGTTTACTACTCTTGTTGTTTTTTCTACAGCTGGAAACTTATAAGCACAACTCCATTTAGGATATTTGTTAGTATAGCCTATTTTATTGCGAATATTTGGAGCTTCGTCATCTATCTTAAATATAATTCCATCTATATTCATTGGTAAGCTATCACGTTTATTCATGTACTGTTCTATAATATTTTCCATTTTGTTAAGTATTAGTTTTAAATCAGAAATGCCGAAACCATTTGGATTTTTATTAATTATATCAACAGCCTTTTCACTAGTTCTAAATAAGCTTTTAATCTTAATAAGATCTTTAGTCGATAGCAAATCATCATATGGTATATATTCCCATGGATAAAATTTAAGATTTCGTTTAGCAGTTTCATTACTGTTTAACAATCGCATACTTCCAGCAGCAGCATTTCTAGCATTAGCAAATATTTCCAAACCTTTTGTAGATCTTTCTTTATTAAGGTTCTCAAAATCAGTTTTATGTATAACTATTTCACCATTTATTTCCATATCTATAAGAATTGGTAATGTCAATGGTATGCTATTTATAACTTTGGCATTCGCAGTAACATCTTCACCAATGAAACCATCACCACGTGTAGCAGCTCTTACAAGTTTACCCTGTTCGTAGTATAGTTTTAAAGACAACCCATCATACTTACATTCATTAGATATAATGTTTGGTCCAAACGGTAAGATATATTCTAACCACTTCTTAAGTCCATCAAGATTAAATATGTCTTGTTGACTCCACATTCTATGTTTATGTTTTATTTTGTTAAACTTTTCAGAAACCCCACCAACTCTTCTTGTTGGACTATTTGGATGTATTTCATTTGGATGTTCTTTTTCATAGTCTAAGACATTATGATATAAAACATCGTATTCATCATCTGTAGCCAATGGGTTATCTAAAACATAATATGCATGGGCCCAATTTATTAATTTTTCAACTTCTTTTTTATAGTTAAACATTTTTATCCTTTTTTTAAATTAAAAAAATATTCTAGATATAGTGTAGTAAAACTACACTATATCCATACTTTTTATTTAGAATACCAAACCATCATCATCTGCACTATTATCTGCAGTAACATCATCTACAGTAGATTGATTTAACTTTTCATTAATACTATCTACTCTGGTTTTAAGTTCAAATTCAATAGCACTAAATGAGTTAGCATAACTAACAACATGTATTGGAAATTGACCTCTGAATGTGTTTATAACATTGCTATTTTCCGTTGTACCAAATTTATGGTGAAATAACTCTATACCAATATCAGATGCAACATCTTTAACAGTTATAGTTCTACCAACAGTTGGCGTAAGATGATCTGGAAGATTTACTTCCTTAGGGAATACATTCAATCCATAAAGACCTGGTTTAATACCAATCGTTTTATATACAGATTGATCTATAAATGCAGCCATATCTTTTTGATCTAAAGATGTATTTTGTCCAGATAAGAACATAGATAATACAGAGATATTTTTAAAGATTTCTCTATCTATACTTTCTAACTTTTCTATAGAGTTTTCACCTATACCTTTAGCATTATCATTATAAATTATGCTGAGTGGTTTCTTAGTAGCTTTAGCAATAGCATTAAAACTAGCAATGGTATTTAAGGTATTTATTGTAGAAAGACCATTCGAGCTATCTCCAACAAGCACTGCAATAACTGGTAAGTCTCTTTCTAAAAGATTCTTAACAACCATAGGAGATATAACGCTACCAGTACCACCAGAAGCAGAAGCTATAACTACATAATATGTACTTATCTTACTAACATTAAATTTCTTTTTATCTATAAATTCTTTTACAGATTCAACTATGTCAGAAGAGTTTTCTTTACGCTCACCACCCGAACCAAGGATCTCTTTACTAACACCCGTAGCTTTTATAAGATGAAAGTTTTCATCATCATGACTAAAGTTTTTGATATTAGATAATGAACTATCTATATATTCAACTCTAATATTACTAAATCCATCACCAAGCTCTTCTAACGGATCTCTAAGATTACCAGCAATAGTAATTCCACATCCACCACATCCAATTACAACTATTTCACCTTCAGTTTTAATTGCCATATTTAATTCCTTTTATTGTGTTTATTTATAATAGTTTCAACTAACTCTACAGACAGTTTCCACATCTCTTCCTCATAGTCCTCATTATCTAATAAAGAACCATCGATTATCAACTCACAAGGTTTTAAATAATCTACATCCAAACATGGAAGTAATCGTTTATCTAATGCCTTGTTAATAGTAACACGTTCGTTAAAAACCTGAAACATCATATAAAAAGCTAAAAGATCTGTATGAATCTTACCGCTATCTTTAGGAGTTATCTCTATTTTAGATACTTTGGATATTGAATCAAATGTTTCTTTGTTAATATAACTACTAAATGTATTGGATAATTCAGTTATCTTGTTTCTATAGTAGACAAGTTCCTCAGGTGGGTTTTTAATAGATGTAAAATATTTACTTTCTCTTTTACCTAAATTTATAAGAGCTGCTGAAAGAAATAATATCTTAGCATCTCTAATTGATTCATTATCTAAATGGTTTATATCAAACACTTTGTTGTTAGATACCTCAGCTGTTGGTATCTTCTTAACTTTTGCCATATGGTCTCCTTTTGGATGTCGTTTTTTATCTGCGACTAAAATATTGTAGGCAGCATATACTTGCTAACCTACATTAATAATATATCATTTATTAATATTTAAAACTCAGTTAGATATGCTAGTTCTAATCTAAATTCAACATTACCCCTGAAAGTATTTATAACAGGTCTATATACTATTTTTAATTTATTTCCAACTACGAGTAAATCATGGTTAAATTTATCACTACTATTAAATATAAAACAATCAACAATGCTTCCATTGCTTAAAAGGAACTTTAAGTTAACATGTTCAGAATCCCTTCCTATATAGAATACCTTATGTAATGTAAAAACTCCAACAAAATAAACCTTTTCAAAACCCATACCAAAGGGTGATAATGTTTTTAATTCGTTCATTATAGATATGGAAAGATCATTAACAGGTATCGTTCCAATTACATTATGTTGTTTAAGTGTTACTGAATTAGCCAGTTGTTCTTTAGCTTCTTCTAAGAATAAACGTTTAAATTCGTTTATCTTATCTAGATTAACTAAGCAGCCAGCTGCCCCCTTATGTCCTCCAAACTTGATAAAGATACTACCATCTTTTTTATTTATATTTGTAAAAGCCAAATGCAAATTAAAATTTGGATTTATCCCTCTACCAGATCCATGGAAGCCATCTTTTTCTTTAACAAATGTAACTATAGGTTTATTGAATCTTTCACCTATATTACTGGAAACTATACCGTTAAGACCCAAACCCTGTGTTAGTACTATTACTATAGCAGAATCCTTTTCTACGTCTATACATTGTAAAATGCTATTTCTGATTAAATGTTTTTGCATCTTTTTACGATTATCATTTATTTCTAGTAGTCTTTCGAACGTAACTATGGCATCTCTATATTCAGAACTAGTATAAAAATTAAATGCTGCAGTTGGTTCCCCCATCCTACTTGCTGCATTTATAGCAGGAACTATATTGAAACCTATAGTTTCTTCATCCATTAAGATATTTATATCTAGTAGATATTTAACGGCTTGCCATAAAGGATCCCTTAGACTATTAAGTTCTTTTAACCCAGCAACGACTATAGCTCTATTTATAACATTCCACATTTGCATAGCATCACCTATGGTAGATATGGCAACTATTGGTAAGGTTTCAATAACTTCATTTATATCATCGTTGTAATTATAAAGATCTTTTATTGTAACCATTAAGAAATATGCAACGGCACATCCAGATATATACTTAAATGTATCATCTTTATCTTTTTGCGGATTTACAAAAGCCGTAGCTATATGTGCATTATTTTCTTCTGGTACTATATGGTGGTCAGTTACTACCACATCCATATTAAGGTCCAACATCTTTTTTATGCTTACACCATTAGCGGAACCATGATCAGCGGTTATAACTAGATCTATATGTTCTCTTTCATTTTCTAACATAATGGTATCTAGAAGTTTTGAACCTATACCATTTCCATTTTCTCTGCGATTAATGATAAATATTATATTGCTCATATCGCATTTAAAAACATTCTTAAAGAATCTGTAAATAACAGCCGCACTAGAGATTCCATCGGAATCATAATCCACAACTACAGCTATCTTACTAACGTTTTTTATATGCTTATTTATAATCTCAGCAGATTTAACCATATCTCCAATAGTCTTATAATCAGGTATATCGGCTAATCTTGGGTTAAAAGTTTTATCTATAACTTGATCATCAGATATTTTACAACCAATTATAGCTGATTGTAATTCAGTATAACCTAACTCTAAAGATTTTTTAAATACAGATTCATTAATTGGAATCTTTTTTATAACGTCATCATACATGTTATATCCTTAGTAAGTTGTTTCTTCAGAATCATCTCCAAATTCATCTAATATTTTAACTAGTTCAGCCATAGGTTTCAATATGTTCTCAGTATAGTTTTTTTGTGTTCCAACGTTGCTTACTAATTTAACATCTTTTTTAACTACTGTTAATTCGCCTATTTTCCAACCATCATCATCTAAAGATGTTTTATGGCTATATGTCTTACCATTTTCATCAGTTGCTGTCCACTCTAAGGTACAATTACCAAATACTTCTAATACTGGTGCAGGTGATGTATAGTTATCAACGCCTCTAGATCTTCCTAAAAGACCCTCTCCAATTACCCTAACATCACCATGTGTTTTAAATGTTACATTACTATAAAACTTATTTGGTATTTCCCATAATATAACATAATCATTTTTATGGTCTTCCATCGTATCTGTAGAAATGAAGTATAAGTAGTTACCTTTACTATCAGTCTTATGTTTCTTATTTTCATATATAGGTAGCATTATATAGTTGTTATCTATAAGATGTAGTTTATCATCAGTATTGTTTGGTTTAAATAGTCTTTTATCAACTCCTATAGTATATGTAAATAAACCAGAACCTCTACCACCATGTTTGATATTATAAAATAAAGAATTCTCCTTACTTTTGTTTGTTACTACTTCGGCCGTTACTGGCAATAATACGCTAGTTGTTAGCTTCATTATTTTCATTTCTTATCCTTAATGTTATATTTTTCATTTAATATCTACTGTTTAAAAAGTTAAATAATAAATCTTTAATGATATTTAAATAAGGAAGACACATGTTAACAGTTACTAGAACAGATAAGAAAGAAGTAAAACAAGTAATCAATGACTTACGTAGTAAAGGTAATATTATGGGTAATAATTCTGCGTCTACAAAAAAGAAAGATAGTGGTGGTAATTTAAGTAAGCTAGCTACAGATTCTCTTAATTCTGGTAAGTAACCATGAAGAGAACTATACTTGATGTGTTTGAAGACCATCTAGGACATATAAAATTTGATAAAGAGTTTTATGTTGCAGTTAGTAGATTTAGAACTGGGTGGGCCACCAAGAACAATGATAATATAGAATTCCTAGGCAGTAATCTTCTAGGTTCAAATCCAATAAGATTTACAGCACTTGATGAAGAAACATTGTTTTTAGATATTTTGGAAGTTGATAAGAATGAACTTAAAAAGGATTTGCATTCTATAAAAGGAATAGATCCAAGTAGAGCAGTTACGTCCAATGTATTCTATTTAACTATGACATATTTAATGCATGGTTTTACAGTATCTAAACATATAGGTAAAGATAGGGATAACGCTGTTAGAGAAGTTTATTATATATTTGCGTATAGAGCCATGAGCAGTTTAATTAGTCATTATTTTAAATATGATGTTGAAAGAAGCATTGCTGTTGCAGTTAATGAGCAACTATCTAATAAGTTCTTGATTAAAAAACTTGGTACGTGGCAAAAAGTATTTGAATATAGATCTGATGCGGTAATACAACCAAAGGGCCTACATGCTAAGAGAGTATATACTTATACTACAGATGATGCGGTTAGAATAGTTATGGATTTACAAGGTAGGATTAGGGAAACAGTTAAAAACATTTATCTAGTTTTAATAGATGTTAATGAAAATAATAATAAGGTTAAAGTTACATCTTTAGATAAAACTGATATTGATGGAGAATCTGTTATATCAGATATAGTTGATAGGCCAGATATGTATATAATCTATATAAAAGATATAGTTTATAAATATAATGATTTTATTAAAGATGATCTAATGCATGTTATAGCAAACATATTAAATATGCCAAACACAAAAGATCTATACGAAACATTAACGTACATATCTGAAAACTCTATGAGAGATATAAAGGGTACAGGGTTTCTTATCGAGGCATCCATAGACATACCTATAGAATATTTAAGTAAGCAACAAATACTTTCTAATTATCAATCAGACATAAATCAGATACTAATAATGCTTAAGAATTATTATACTGGTAGTAGGGTAGATAATAAAGATATGGATAAAGTAAAAAAGATGCTTAAAAAAATATATATGCATGCTACTGGTAAAAAAAATAAAACAGCTGTTAGTAACATAAGGGTTGGAGTAATGCTTTATATAATACTCAGAGCTTTAGCTAAAAATAGCTATACGTAAAAAGAAAAAAGACATTAACAGTTATATAGGTAGCATATGCTACCTATATAACCATCTTCTAATGTCTATTGAAATCTCTTTGACTATATGCTGGACCTGCATTACTCATGGTTGGCGTTGGTTGTTGATACATGCTTTGTTGTTGTAATTGTTGCCCATGAATGTAAGCTCCATGGTTATTCACGTTGAACTGATGTACCATTGCATTTAATGTGCTTGTTAGACCCGTTATGCTTGATTCAATGAAATTTATCTTATTAACAAGACCATCATTAATATCAGTTCTTTTTACAATGTTCTCTAATTTACCATAAATCAATGCTGTAGCATATCTAATGATTGTTGGTATAAATAAATGAATAAGTTCTAATGTAGTTAATGTTGCATTATCACTAGAACTCTTTAATTCCAATATCCTATCAACTTCTTTTCTAACCCCCTCATAAATGTAATCCATTGCAGCTTTACCATTAAGCATACTTAATCTCTTTTCAAGTTGCACAGGCATTATGACCTTCTCTACTATAGCAGTTGTTAATAAATATAAAAAATCACTTACACCATATGTTATACCATTAAGTTTTCCATCAAACTTAGATATTACCTCAATACATTTACTCTCAATAATGGTAATTTCTTCTTCTTTAGTTAGCTCTTTTACATTAGTTGTTTGCTTATTGTTAAAATCCATATAAGCATTAAACATGATGTCAGAGAATTTATCTATAAACGTTGTTGTCTTTTTAACCGTTTTAAGTTTACTTGCAGACAAATTCTTAACCATTACTATAAATTCTAATGCATCATCAGTTGTTTTAAAAGACATTTTTGTTTTGTCTGTAGTTATAACATCTAAACATAAAGCAATCAAATTATTAATTTCATATTTGCTCAATTTTTCTTGATTAGCACCATCATTATTTCTTTTTACAATATCCTCTATTGTTTCAATGAATGGATTTGGTATATGTATTGCCATTATGTACTCCTTATTGTTAGAGGTATCATCTAGGATACTTAACTTACATAATTTTTCGATACTGCCTAGTATCTACATTAATAATATATAATTGAAATTTAATGGAAACTTAATTAAATGATATAAACATAAAAAGGAGATATTATGGGTAAAGTTAATGGTGGTGGATACAATAGTTTCTACGACATACCTAAAGAGGTAACTAATGTAGATCAGCTTGCTAAGTTTTTAAAAGCATCTGGTCCGGTATTTAATATTTTAAAAAGCTTATTTGGACTTAATAAAAATAGACATACTGGTACAAGTTCTAAAAGGGATTCTGAAAAGATAATTCATTATGGTATTGAAAATTATTTATGGCAGCCAGATGTTGAAGAGAAAACACATTCTGATGTTATTTACAAACTTATAACAGAACTTAAAGAAGAAGATAGGCTTATTCTGCTTAGTAGGTTAGAGTCTTTGAATGGAATACCTAAGGTAATGTCTGGAGATGAAAATATTATGTTATGCGATACTGTTGTAGGAAAACCTAAAATGAAAATACAAAATAAAGTCAATATTCCAGATCCATCAGACTATGGTATAGATAGAGAGGGTATGTCTGGAGAAAAACCTATGGTGTGTAACCACTAATCATGATTTTATTTTTAGAAGATTGGCAAAAGTATCCTACTACCATTGTAGATACTAAGACCACAAATAAATCATTTGTTAGATTGGCAGGCTTATATAAATCTATGAATGTAGTAAATCATAGTTTTATCTTAGCACTACACGACCCAGAATTACAAGGTGTAGATCCCTATGATCCCAACATCTCTCAGGAGATGATAGGGAGAATAGTTGTCGAATGTAAAATAAATCCATGGTATTTCTTTAGAGAGATAGCCAGGGCTCCATCTGCTTCAGGTATTAACCCAGTTAGATTTAAAGCTAATAGAGGTAACATAGCATTGTTTTGGTTATTCTTTAACCATATAACAAGTATGCTTATACAACCAAGACAAACAGGTAAATCTTTTTCTACTGGTATATTATATAGGTATCTCTTAAGTATTGCATGTAACAATACTAAAATGAACCTACTTACAAAGGATAATAAGCTTAGAGTCTCAACTATTGAGGTTATTAAGTCTATTGAGAAAGAGCTACCATTTTATTTATTCTTAACTGGTAAAAAGGATACAAATAATAGTGAAGAGATTACTGTTAATGCATTAGGTAATAAGTTATCTTCTCACTTAGCACAGATCTCACCAAAAGCTGCTAGAAATATTGGTAGGGGTTTAACATCTCCAATATTCCATATAGATGAAATTGCATATCTTTATAACATTGAAATAACATTACCTGCCGCACTTGCATCTGGTGGTGCTGCTAGAGATATTGCTGCTAATAGTGGTAGTCCTTATGGTACAGTATATACTACAACTGCTGGTAGACTTGATACTGATTCTGGTAGATATGCACATAAACTATTACAGAACTCAGCACCATGGACTGAGAAGTTCTTTGATGCTGCAAATGAAGATATCTTAGTAGATATGGTTAGAATGAATTCATCTACTGGTAATAAAACAGTTATACTTGAATTTAATCATAGACAGTTAGGTTATACAGATGAATGGTTAAGAGGTAAGATGGAAGATGCTGAATCTAGTGGTATAGATGCTGAAACTGATTTCTTAAATATTTGGGCATCTGGTACTGATACTAGTCCTATATCTAAGGATCTGTTAAAAATACTTAAAGAATCATTGGTTCCAGATTACTATAGCGATATATCTAACCATGGTTACATTACCAGATGGTATGTTACAGAAGAGAAACTTAAACATATTAAAGAAAACGTTCATATTATTTTATCATTGGATACTTCTGATGCAGTTGGTAAAGATGATATAGCTCTTACAGCAAGAGATATTCGTACTGGTAAAGTATTAGCAGTTGGTAATTTTAACGAAACCAATCTTATCACTTTTTCAGAATGGTTAGTTACTTGGTTTACAGACTTCAAAAAGATACTTTGTATTATCGAGCGTAGATCATCTGGTGTAGCTATTATAGATTACTTACTTAAGTTGTTACCTACTGCTGGAATAAATCCATTTAAGGTTTTATTTAATTGGGTAGTAGAAGAAAAAGAAGATTATCCAGATAGATTTAAAAATATAGAAGATCCTAGAAGAGGATTTGATCAAACTATACTCGCTAAATATCGTAAGTTTTTTGGATTTGCTACATCTGGTGGGGGTAAAACATCTAGGGATGGACTATATGGTTCTACGTTATTATCTGCTGTTAAGTATACTGGTGCTGGTGTTAGAGACAAGATGCTTATAAATCAATTGTCAGGTTTAACTACTAGAAACGGTAGAATAGATCATGCTGTTGGAGGTAAGGATGACCTTTGTATCTCATGGATGCTTAGTTATTGGTGGCTAATAAATGGTAAGAATACTCAATTCTACGGAATAGATCCTAGAATCATATTATCTTCTGTTGTTAGTACGGCTATAACCACAAGTAATGGTAAGACAATTAGTGTTGAAAAGAAACAAGAACAAGAAGAGATAAAGTTAATGATAGATAAGTTAATGGACTTTCTTAAGATAGAGGTTAACGATTTAAAAGCTGTTTTAATAAATAATAAAATAAAACAACTTAGTAAAGAATTGGATCCTTCAGTTCTACAATCATTTAACATCTCTGGTATGTTGCAAGAGATAAACGATAATAGAAAATTTAAAAGAAAGATGGCTAGATAAGATACAAGAGGAAACCCTCTTGTATCTTACACTGACATTGTTTGGTCTGAAATAATAAGTTCTACTGTTTTACTAAAGTTATCTAAACCTATAGCTCTTTTATTAGAGTTCAATATGTTAGCAAGTTTACTATGTTTAAAACTTTTATTGTTAGCAGATACATAAAGTAAAGCTATTAAAGTTGGAATATGATCGAAAGTCATTGCTATGTTCTCTCCAGCATTCACCCCGTTCCATGTATTACCCAATATAGTATAAAGTAATGTTGTATTTATGTTAGCTAATAACGGACTATCTATTCCTTTTTGAATATTTTCCACAAAATCAACTGCATCCATTGGACTATGATTTATATTAGAACATACATCTTTAATATATTTTATGTTATTCCTAACAGATCTAACGGTTTTACTTATTTTAAAATAAACATTCTCTATATCAGAAGATGTTAGTTCACCATCTATCATGTTTGAATAAAGATAATATGCAGAAAGTATTTCCATTTTAATAGTATCTTCGATACCTAGGCTTAGAACACTTTTAAAAGAAGTACTTATCCAGATACTAAAAGCTGTAGTTATTGGTAAACTAATACTGCTAAGTAAGTCTTCGTCTAATAACATCATAAATAAAGTTTTAGTTATGATAAAATCAAAACCGGGTTTATTACTAACAACATGTTTAAGATCTGTAAAATCGGCATTTTTAATTTTAACATATTGTCTAACATCTACAAAGATCTTCTTATTGCCTCTAAAATCCTTTATATATAATGGATGATTCCATACTGGAAGCTCTACTTCTTCATGGTTTTTACCGGTTATAAAAATAAGACTTACATCATCTTTGTTTATGTACTCATAGTTCAAATTAGCACTACCTGGATTCTTAATTGTAAACTCCATTAGAGTAGTTTCTAATTTTTTTACATTAAAGTGCGACCCTATACTTGTTTCATATGGATTTAAAATCATCTTTTCTCCTATTTTATTTTCATTTCATTGAATACTAAATAAGGAAAATGGTATGGCCAAATTTACAATAGATAAAGTTTTACACTTTGGAGTTTCTGATTTACATGACGCTACTGATTGGCAAGTTGCTTTAGATGAAGATTTTAATGTCATTATTGATGAGAGTATTGGAGATAAAGTTAACTTATTGTTATGGCATACACCATTACCGAAGATAGGAGGTAAGGGTTATTATTCTGATCAAGATATAATATATGCTAGAGCAAGAATATGGCATGGTGATGTTCCAAGTAATTGGATCGTTTTAAATGACAATCAAAACTTTCAAGTAGTTAAGATTACACAAGAGTATATGGAGTCATATCTTACTGACTCTGATAAGATAGATATGCAATAAGAAAGGAAATAAAAAAATGATTAATGTAAGTATTGATAAGCCAATCATACCTGATGATGCTGGCTTCGAACATAAATCTACTAGTTGGCAAATAGCTACAACAAAAGATTTTGAAAACGATATAATGGTAGAGTCTCTTAATGATGAGGAAAACCTTTTAGAATATCATGTTCTAAATAAAATTGAAGAAGATCAAGTAGTTTTTGCTAGAGTAAAAATTCATTTTGATAATGATACAGAAACTGAATGGAGTAGACCAATTACTCTTTCTGAATATCAAAAAGGTTTTAAATTAAGTAACACTATTGTTGTAACTCCTGAGTTATTTATAGACGATTCAATCGTTGATGTTCGATTAGAGGAATTAGAAGTTAGAACTAATGAGTTTAGTCTTTACGCTGGTGTTGGTAAACATATGGCTACATCATGGACAATTGAAACTGCTACTGGTACAAAAGTATGGGAGAGATTAGAAGATAAAGATAACCTTACTTCTATTAGAATACCTGAGAATACTCTACAGGACAATAAGTTCTATGTTATTAAAGCTAGACATATTAGCGATACTAACACATCTAGTAATCCTGGTAAAATAACTATAAGTACTGGTTTAAAAGACTTAAATAGAATTTAATAATAGGAGTATAAGATGTTAACATTAAGAATGGCTAAATGGCCAGATGATACTGGTTTAGTGCATGAATCTACTACATGGCAGATTGCTACAGATGCACAATTTGAAAACATTATGGATGAAACAGAAAAGGATGAGACATTCCTTGATATTTGGTATAGCAATGTTGTTGTTCCTAAGAACGAGGTATATTGGGGTAGATCTAAGAGACATTTCGATAATGGTACTGAAACTGACTGGATTAGCCCAGTTAAATTATTGCCAGCTGAAGCAGGTGATAATGTAGATATAAAACCAGAGGTTGTTGTAGAGACTCCTTATGCTTTTATAGATAAAGAAGAAGTTCTAGATAAAAATCAAGAACAAATTACTTTGAAATCTGGTGCATTTAGATGTAAGCACGATGGTCATCTTGCTACTAACTGGATTTTAAGAGATGGTGCCGGTAGAGCAGTATATATTAAAATGTATGATAAGATAAATAAGAATGAGTTAATTCTTAGTAAAGCTGAGGTTGATATCGAAAATGTTAACAATCTTATCTTAGAAGTATCGCATGTAACTGCAAATAATTATGAGTCTGCATTTGGTAGACATAAAATCAATCTTAATAAGTATAAGTTTGAAGTATTAAGTAATACTCATTCAGTATCTCCTATTAAAGATTATAAATTTGAATTTAAAGTTCTTAGAGGTGTTTTTGAAGAATATCCATTGGATAGAATTAAAGTTAGAGATACTGACAATAAAGTTGTTTATGAAAAAGAACTTAAAGATGAGAATTTTATTGTTATTGATAGAGAAATTCTCAAAGAGAACTCTACATATTTCGTGGACTTTTATCAAAAAGATATTGTTGGCGAAGTTAGAACTATCGTATTCAGCACAGTTGATAATAAAGGTACTTATGTAATTGATCCAGAGTATATTTATAAAGAGACTATTGAAGATAGCGGTATGACTGCATCTAACATTAGACAATGTAGTTCTGAGCAATTACTAGATAATGGTATTCCTTTAGCTATAGAAAATGATGGTACAATTAAATTGTTTAATTTTGATAGACGTTTAAATACGTTTACAATTTCAGACTTACCTGTGTCATTCCTTAAAAAATCTACAAATGATCATGAGCATCTTACTATAAGACTTCTTGACGTTGATAGAATTATTGTTGATAGACCAACTGGTGAAGATAATGCACCAGAGTTTACTGTATTTGATTATGAACATCAAGTACTTAAAGGTATTAAAGAAAGAGCTAACGAAACTAAGTCAACTGGATTAACTAATAATTTAGCTATTAATCTTAGTGGTAATGAATGTTTCTATTTTGCAAAAGATGATGATGTTCTTAAGTTTAGAAGACTTGATACTAAAACAATGGAGGTTACTGATTTAACGATAAGACCAGATTTACTGGATGAGGATGCTAATTTAGTTTATATAGGCGATGGTAGATTATTATCATTTAACTCTAGTTCTAAACACCTAGTTTATACTTACGATATCAAAAATGATTTATGGAATGATGTTACACTTGTTCCTGAAAGATTTAGAGATCTTAAGATGACAAGTTTTATGAGGAAAGACGGTAGAGTAGCTTCGTTTAACACTGGAAATGGTACTAATGACGTTCTTTTATTTGATCCTTCTGATAATACTATGGTAGGTCTTGTTAATGACCTTGATGATACTATTGATTTAGACACAACTATAAGATTGAGAAACGGTGAATTCCTTAGATTAAAATCTAACACAGAGAATTCTAAAATATACATCTATAAATAATAGATGTATTAAAAAAGTGGATTAATTTTTTTAATCCATTAATTTGAAATATTTAAAAATACAAAAAGGAAAAATTATGAATATTCTTAATGCGAGTCCACAAGCAATACTATTGGGTACTGATGATAAATCAGCTGTTATTGTAACACCTGAAAGAGATCCTATTCCACAGCATTTGCCTAAGTTCTTTTTATTTGCTCAAAAAGGTCAAACTGTTCCATCATTAGTAGGTGGTGCTAAAATGTTAGCTACGTATGGAGCTACATCATTTGACAAGTTAAGTAAATATTATAATCATGCAACATTATTTGCAACTTCTATTGCTGGTGAAGCAAACACATTAATGGTTCAAAGAGTTGTTCCTGATGATGCAAATCCAGAATCTAACTTTACATTATATGTAGATATTTTAGAAGATGATGTTCCTAACTATTTAAGAAATAGCGATGGTAGTTTAGTTCCAGATGGTTCTGGTGGGTACGAAGTTGATAGTGATAAAGAGACTATCAGAGGACATAGAATCAAATACATTAAGGCTTATAGTCCAGAAGGTTTGACATTAGGTACATCTGTTTCTACTGAAGGTACTATGGAAGATGCTGATGGTAATAAATCAACTATGATTCCTGTTCTTGATTTTAAAGCTAAATATCAAGGTGAGTACTACAATAATGTTGGTATCGCTATTGAAAGTCTTTTACAGTCTAAAATCCCTGGTACGATCATTACTAAAGAGAAGGTTTTACCATACAAACTTAAACTTGTTACTAGACCTAGTAAAAAAGAATCTTTTGTTACACAAAAATCTTTATATGGTGAAGAAAGTGTAATGTTCTCTCTTAAACAAAATGCTATCAATCCTACAACTGAAGCTGGTTTTGATTTAGATGCAGTATTTCCAGAACAATGGTCTAATGAAACTGATCCTGCAATGCCACTTAAATATAGTGATTATGAGAATGTTCATGTTTACTATAGTAATGTAGAGAAAATTCTTGGTACTATTATGGAGCTTGAAAAAGAGTACGTTAGTTCTGAAATTAAAACATGGCATGATGGTATGGATGCAAGCACATTGTCTTGGTTTGATTTTACTACAGATGTAAAAGAAGACTTACAAGAAGATGAGTTACATTTAATTGGTCTATTTAACTGTAAATCTAGTAAGCTTGTTAGATACTTTACTATGGTACATGATGATGCAGAAGTTGAATCAAGTGATGTTATGAGAGAAATTCAAGTTTCTTCTACTACTCCTATCTTCTTAGAAGGTGGTTCTGATGGTACTTTAAGTAATGAAATGTATGAAACATTAGTTGTTAGAGAAATGCAAAAATACTTGGATCCAGATTCTGAAGTTATGGATATGGCAGTTAATGTTGAATCTATTATGTATGATTCAGGTTTTACTTTAGCCACTAAAAAAGAGTTATGTAACTTTATTGCTTTAAGAAAAGATACTATGGTTATGCTTTCTACGCATGATGCAAGTCTTGGTGAAAAATTCTTACCGTTATCTGATGAAAGAGCTATTGCAGTAAATCTTAAAACAAGATTAAAACTTACTCCTGAGTCTGATTACTTTGGTACTAAAGTTATGCGTGGTGTTGTTGTTTCTGGTACAGGTCTTCTTACTGATGGTTCTATTAAAACTAGAGTTCCACAACTATTAGAGATTGCTACTAAATCTGCTGCATATATGGGTGCTGGTTCTGGTGAATGGAAACATGTTAATATGTTTGATAGAGCTCCAGGTAATATTATCAGTAATCAAAAAGATTTACAACCTGCGTTTATTCCTGCTGGTGTTAAACCTGCATTATGGAATGCTGGTATGGTATGGTCACAACCTTTTGATAGAAGACAATACTTCTTCCCTGCTATTCAAACAGTATATGAAAATGATACTTCTGTACTTAACTCTTACTTTACTGTAATGGCTATCTGTACATTGAATAAAATTGCAGCTGAGGCTTGGAGAAACTTTACTGGTGAGTCAGACTTATCTTCTGCACAATTAGCAGATGCTGTTGTAGCATTCGTTAACGATAGAATTGCTAATAAATTTGATGGCAGATTTGTTATTCATCCAGAAGTACAATTTACTACTGCTGATAAACAAAGAGGTTACTCTTGGAGTCTTGTTACTAAAATCTATGCACACAACATGAAAACTGTAATGGTTAGTAGAGTTGAAGCTTATAGATTAGGTTAAACAATAACTATCTACGGGACACTCCGTAGATAAACCAAATTAAATCTAAATAAATAAAAAAAGGAAGATATTATGGCTGAACCAATTCACGCTACTACTGCGACTAAAAGTAAAACTTTTTCTACTCCTCTTGAGAGAGTTAAAGAGGCTTTAACTGCTGGTACTTATAATAGAAACAATGAAAAAATGTTGAATGTTGACTTCGGTGGACAATTCGGATGGTCTCCTAGATTGGGATATATCGATGGTGGTAAAAACTATAGCGAATGGATTTCTAATCATAAATACATTTCTAAAAATGTAATTGCTGTTGTTTTACAAACTCCAAGATTCTTTGACTTTATGCCTGATCCACAAAAATGGATTACTACTTTTAAATCACTTATTGAGTTACATTCAAAAAGCATTGAAGGTCTTACTTCAGGATTAACTGTAGAGTATTCTGAGCATGCTGTTGGTGGTGCTGGTGAGATGCAAGAAGAGGTAACTAATGTTACTAGAGCTAGATCTACTATTACTCATACATTTGAGGAAAAAGCTGGTAAACCAATTAACAGATTCTTAACTGATTGGATTAGATATGGTCTTATGGATCCTGATACTAAACATGCACTTATTGGTACAATGGCTAACTGGAAAGATGAACTTTATACTCCAGAGTATTATACTGCTACTATTCTATATATGGAAACAGATATTACAAATAGACATATTGTTGAAGCATGGTTATGTACAAACATGGCTCCTAAATCAAATGGTGAAGTAGTTGGTAAAAGAGATTTATCTGCTGGTGGTGAAGCTAAAGAGATGGCTATTGAGTTTACATCTATTACAATGTATAACGAGCCAGTTAGAAGATTGGCACAAAACTTACTTGATGAAATGACAACTATTAAAGTTGATCCACATCAATTACCAATGTTTGTTAGCGAAACAACTGCTGATGCAAAAGATAAACACTTACAACCTTCAGATGCACCTATTGGATATGACAATACGCATTCTAAAGCTGAGAACGAAGCTGCTACTAGTGCAGTTAAAAACAATACACATACAAACTAGAAAAATAAAAAAAGATAGTTATATACTACATAGCATTATGCTATGTAGTATATGTGTTATTTGATGTTTTCTAACATCTCTGCTTGTAATGCTTTGATATGCGATTTAGACGCTTTAAGCATGCTGTGTTTAACCGATAGTTGGATATCAGGTCTGCTTATAGACTTGTCTGTACCAGGAACTCTAAATGTTTTCTCTCTTGTAACTGCAGCTGTAACAGATCCTGAACCAGTTGGACCATATGGAAAGTCAATGATAACTTTATCTACTTCTTTATCTTTGTTAAAAGTATTAGTTGCAATCTTTGCTGCTTCATCAGTAGTAGCTGAGATAAACTCACCAGAGTGTTTGAATACATCTTTAAGTACTGATTTCTCAATATCTGTACCAGTGTTAAAAACCTCTTTATCAGTATAACTAACTGTAGCTACACCTTCTGCTGTATTTGTTTCATACATATCTTCATTAAACGTAATTGCCATTGCGGACTCCTTAAAATATTGTTTAAACTGGTAAACTTATTACCATCATATATACCAATAGTATATAAAAGTTAACCTAAATTATTAGGCGACTGGATCCAATCGACTATTGATACCTACCAATGTCTACTTAAATAATATATATGTGTATATAGTTTAAAACCCAATTTAATTGATATTATATATAAGGAGATTATTATGGCTATATCAGCAGATAGGATGTCTGTTAGTACCGCAGGTAAGGTTAGTAGTTTTTTATCTAACTTTTCATCTGCATCAGAGGGTTCCAAATTTAATAAGGTTAGTTCTAATAACAATCTATTTAAAAAAGATGGTTTAGGAAATACTGGTGGTTTGAGTAAGAGCGATAAATTAAATAGGATATCTAGTGGTATGGATATGATGTCTATAGGTAAGACTATGAATAGTACTGATAAGTTATCACTTGCTAAAAATGCTTTAAAGACATTGGATAAGAATAAATCAGTACTTGGTGGTAGTATTGGGTCTAAAAATATGACGGATGCTATATTCGGAGATTGTCCAGATATGCATGGTGCGTTCGGTCCAGATTCAGCATTCTTTGAAAGTTTATTCTTAGGTTTAAGTTTGGATATGGAATGTTCTGATGGACTTATAAGTGATTTATTGTCTGCTACAAATATTGGCGAGGTTACATCAGCTATAACTGGTGCATTAAGTAAGGTTGTTGGCAATAGTAAAACTGGTTTAAAAGCTACAAATATGTTAAGCGAAGTTGGAGGAAAGGGTTTAAAATTTGGTTCTAATAATACAAGTATAGTTAGTGGTTTAATTTCTAAAACAGATTTGAATTCTAGTAAGAAACCAAAAGATGCATTCGGCTTAATAGATACTGCAGTGGGTAATACTGATAGTTATAACTTTAAAAATAATAAAGTAGCAACTGATGTGGCTGTAAAGAATTCATTGTCTAAAACTCCTGATGTAAATTTGGGAAGTAAACCATCTGAACCAAGTAAAAGCGATGTGCTTAGCTCATATAGTAAAAATCCAGGTACTGGTCCAACGGTTGATGAGTATTGTAAAATGGGATGGTTCGGAAGAAAAACATCTGGTGCGACAAAATGCGTTAAAGATGCTTGTGATGATATTGAAGAATTTGGATAATGGTATTAATAATCGTATGTAAATACTACTACACTGTATCATATATATGATACAGTGTAGTAGCTAATAAAAATCTTAATTTCTATCAGCTAGTGCTAATGAATGATCTGCAAGAAATCCACCAACATATCCCATAGAAAAATTACCTGTTCTAAATCCCCAATATGCAGGTGACATAACGCTATCAACACCATATTTTAATTTAGATAATCTCATTTTAGCTTTAGGAAGCGTATACATATCCGTTAAGAGGTCTCTAGAGGCTAAGGTAGATATATATCTACCAAATACACTATCATCGTCTATACCACTCTTAAAAGCCCCAAAAAGACTAGCGTCCACAGGAGCGACCATTAACTGGCTAAAATCAGTAATAGAAAATGATACATCCAACGCCAACGCTCTCTTTTGTTTATTAAAAGCTAGATTTGATGTCCCTCTAGTTATGCTTAGGTCTGTAATCATACCTAATTTAACATTATGTACTCCTTTAAGAAAAGCTTTACAGATAAATGGGGAAGTATATGAAGCTTTACCTGCAGCTAGTGGCAATGTTCCAGCCATAATCATTGCTAATGGTATATAGATGTTCTGTATTTGAGATATAGTATTACCATATGGCGATATAAGTTTCATATTGTAAGTTAGTTTTGGCAAAGATGCTGAACTGTCTTCCCACATCTTTGGTATATCTATATAGGCTCCACCGAATAATGTCGGTATGATATTGCTTAATCCAAAAGACAAACTATCTAATGCTCCTGCTGCTAAATCTTTAGCTGCATTAACAACATTACCAACTCCATCAGCAACATTACCTCCTGCGAATGAGAAACTAGCCTGTCTTGCCCCCTTAGCTATGCTTTTAATCTTATCCCCAGCTGGTACATCTGTAACGCTATTACTAAAACTTTCAGTAACACTACCTACGTACTCTACTTTGAATATAGCATGACCACCACCACCTTTTACCGCACTTTTAAAATATTCAGTGGCATTTGGTATCGGAGCATTCTTCTGTTCAGTTGCAGTTGTTTTATATGTACCATCTCTTAAGGCTTGTAGTTCTTTTGGGTCCTGTTTAGTTGCTGGTGTAGGATCATCTTCTTTACCTTTCTTTTCATCACCATTAAATAAATCCCCAGCACTTGTAAGAACATCCTGTAACCATGATGTAAAATCATTATCTGGTTCTTTTATTATTGGACCAGTAACAGCCTGATGAAAACTTTCTTCATCGCTAAATGACTCATGTGCTAAACGTTGTAATTCTAATTGTCTATTAGCCATTAATTGTGCTCTTGTAGCTATAGCAAAAACATCTATGTAATTATCATCACCTATTATGTCTGGCATTAGTTTATGCATCTCAGCCATATCAGCCTGGTTTATTCTAACAGGAACACCTATTTGTCCCTCACCGCCACCTGGCATAAATTCTGGTATTAAAACTCCCAATTCCGTGGCCATACTACTTACAATAGTATTAACCGTTGCCCAATAAGTATGCATTGTTGGATTTAAATAATAAAAGTTAAAAGAGTCGTCACCAAGTATTACATTCTTTAATCCTTTTAACATCCAGATGCTAACACTAATTACAGGTAACATTAAGAAAACAGCAACATTTCCAACTACTTTACCGAGATCATACCATATCGGACTTCTACCAGTAGAAGCAACAATTGTTGTTTTATAATCCATACTTCTTGTAAAGAATGTAAATAAACTATTAAATTTGGGAACGCCAAATTCTAGATAAAGATTTTGTTCATTATCATCTATAGCTTCTGAGTAATATCTACCCATCCCTATGTTTCCTTTGGTAGGTAAAGTAACCTCATTTCTATCCATACGCCTACCCTGTACTCTAATATCGGCATATCTTGTAAACTGCGGTTTACTATTTATTCCTATATTACCACCCATGCTTGTATCTGTAAATTTTATATCAGCACTACTAAAGTATCTATTCTTAGCATGTAATGGATCCAGATCAGCCCCTGAAATCATGAATACAGATTTAATCCATGATCTATCTATTTTATCAACTTTATCATTAATATTTTTATTAGCAGTATTATTTTTAAATATAACCTTATCTTCCAGGGTTATTAATTTTGAATATTCAATTGGTTTTTTTGCCATAGTAAATCCTTATTTTATGGTATATCAATTAAATGTAGCTATCATAACTACTGGTATTTAAACCAGTAGTTATGTTACCAATTATGCAGTATACAGCTATTGTCTTTTTTACAATCAAATAGATCTATAACTGATTGTAACATTTCTCTACTGTCTTCAGTAGCAACATTTTCATCCTCTTTTAAACTCTCACTTATCTCATTCTTTGTTTGGTTATCATCTAAATCAATAGATAATAAATCAAGGGATTCAATACTCAAGGTTTTATATTTAGTAGCATGTTTTATGCCAGGTTCTATAACAAAATCCCATGTAACCACTTGACTAAGGGTTTTAACCACTACACCATTTATAATAACATCTTTAGTTAAAGATCTTATAGAGAATGCAACATTAGCATCACTGTCCTCAAGTAGTTCTTTTAAGAACTCAGCTTTAGGACCATTAGGTTTTACTTTGCCCTTTATAAGAACTAAATTCTCATTACTACCTGGTTCTTTCTCATTAGTTTCTTCTAACCAGATTTCTTTTATGTGTGCACATACGTTCTCTGGATTTATAGTTAAGATTCTAGTCATATAATCATTCATCGTCATAGATGGCTGCTTCTTAGGATGACCTACTTCAGCTTTTAAAAAACCATTCTTAATTCTACGCATAAGTATAGAACTGCTTTCAAATAATTGTCTGGCACCATCTAATTTGTAGAAAGCCCCAGCGGAGTTAAAAGTATTTAACGCCCCAAGGTTAATTGTATAGTAACCATCAGCATCTACTTCTAAATCTTTATTCTTTATATTTTTAGTAGTTTTGATACTACTAAAAACTATTTTATTATTACCCATATCAGCTCCTTAAGCTTTTATCATGTCTTCAACAGCATTTGATTCTGTTTCTTTATTAACTAGTGCACTAGTTATACCATCTTTAAAATAACTACCAGATAACTTGGACATTGTACTAGTAAAACTATAGTAAATGTTAAGTAATGCGATATATGCAGGCATATTCTTTTTCATAGCATTTATATCTTTAGATAGTTTTCTATATAGCATAGTTTTATCATCTTTGTTTCTAGCTACAATAGAAGCTAATAGTTCCATACCTAATGGATTGTCTCCTATGCTTGTACCAGCATATTTGCTAGATAGTTTAAATAGATTAGAAACATCTTCATAATTTAAGAACCATGGTATATTACCATGTATTAAAAATTCATCGAATAAATCATAAATATTACCATTACGAATTATAAGATTAACATTATGTGTAAAGATATCACCTTTTGAAAACTCTAATACTATATACTCTTTTCCATCAATAAGAACTTCATCGGTCATGTTTGGACTAAGCTCTATACTTACAGGAGCGTTAACAACAGCATAGTTATTATTTTCATCAATTATAGCATATATAGATAATACTGTTACAGTATCACCCATAATAGCTAATTTTTTATTTATGTATCTAGATGGAAACATAACTATTATATTTTCTTTTGTAACCATACCGCCATTAGTTTCTTTAAAATAAGATCTAACAATATCAGGTTTTCTTTTTAAATTTTTAGTTATGTATGTGTTCATAGACCAACCTAGATTATTTCTATCTGAGTTAACAAATAATCTACTAGTAGATCAACACTTGCATACTTAGCAGCTTTCTCTGGAGTCAATGATGGATCCATTTTAGAGTAGCTTTTCATATATCCAATAAAACTTGAAGCATTTGTTTCATGATACATAACATCACATACAAATTCCTCTACAATAGCGTTAACATCAAAAAGATCCATATAGTTCTTTTCATTCATGAACTCAATTATAATCATGCCAATATTGTCTAGCAGTGTCTCATTAACTTTAGATTTACTAGCCGTATCCATAAAGTTAGTAACTACATTTTGAATACCTAATCTATAAGCCATTCTGTATTGTTCTAAAGTGGCCATTTTGTTTTTCATTGTTTCTGCACTAACATATTTGTTCCACTCTTTAAGATAAGTTTCTTTATTGTTGGTAAGAGTAGTCATTCCTGCTGTTTTAGCACCAGCTAATACTGCACCATATATAACTTCAGGTTCTCCACCATTATTAAGGAATTTATCATAAGCTTCTTTAACTACAACTATAGTTTTTAAAGTATCTGCTTTAAGGATAACTTTCCCTATTTTAGCATTTGAGTTTATAAGTTTAACTAGATTACTAATCTTAGCATCTAAAACGATGTTTAAGGTACCTATAACGTCATTATACATACCAGCAGTAGCTCTAACGCCTGTAGGCATTTCATGTATAAGATTCTTAGCTATGATAGAAAGAACAAAAAGATCTAAAGCATATCTCCCATCAGTTACTTTTGTACCAAGACCAATATAACTTGTATTGTCTGCAGTTATTCTATTTAAATATGTAGTCCATATTCTTTTAAGATCTGCATCAGAGATAGTCATAGCAAAATCTTTAACCATTTTATCCATTTGACCACCACCAGCTTTAATGTATGATCTAATAACTTCTACTTCAGGAGTAGGCAAAAGAACAGCATTATTACTAAGCTTAGTATTCATAACGCCATTTATATTAATGATGTTTCTACTAATAAGTTCCTCAATAACTTCAGGAACTTCAGCAGTAATAATATTGATATCTGTAAATAAAGATTTGTTTATTTTATCACCAAGAATAGTGTTTACCTCTTTACCAAACTCTTTCATAACTGGAATGATAGAATCTTTAATATAACTAACTTCATTTCCAAGTACGTTAGCAAGTTTAACATCTATACCCTGAAAATCGCTTCCTTGTATACCATAAACAGGATTTATGCTACTAAGAATACTACCAGCATATACATTTATCGTTTGATTATTTTTTGTAAGCTCAGCAGCTACGTTTTTAATAATTTCATTACCCATAATTTAAAATCCTTATTTTTTAGTTTTGTACTAAACTATTTTTTAGTTTAAGTGCAACTATATTGCTTATAGTGCTAGTATTTTCCTCAAGTTCAGATATATTTGTTGGATTGTGAAATATATCGCTTCTATCAGAAGACATTTTATTAACAGTACTTGTAGCGATGGCATGTATCGCCTTTAACATAACTTCATTTTTTGTGCCGTGAGCACTAACCTTTGATACAGTCATTTATTATCCTTTTTTTAATAGCATTTCAATAAAATGCGTAAGCTAGGGCAGTAAGCCCCAACTAAGTTAGTATTATTTAAAATACATCTCAACAGCCCTATCTCTAAGGAGATCTAAGACGGTATTAGTGGTACCAATAATATTTGGGCTATTCACTATTCTGGCAGCGATGCTTCTTGTGCTGAATAAAGCCTCTACATCCCTACCACTTTCAGTTTTGATATCGTAATCATAAACATCACCTACTGTAGATTTCAATTGATTTGCTATAACGGCTTTATCACCTATGCCCATACCAACATTATCTTTAATGCTTATTTTTATTTCTACGTTACCTTCAGTTAATGGTTTACCTTTTATAGAGTAACTACTATTTACTTTACCAGTTAAAGAGCTGTTAAGGTTATCTTTACCTAAATCTTTATCAGTCTTATCGGTTATCTCTTTTATACTTTTACTCATATCTTCTTTTTCGCAATTATAATAAACAACTATCTTAGTTATAACTCCTCTCATTTTAGCTTTAGGACTTCTGTTCTTTATATTTTGTAATATAGATAAAGATTCTTTATCTAATTTAGAATCAGTTCCTGGAACTAGATTATCAGATATTGTAAATAATAAATCATTTGGTTCTACTTTATCACCGATATTAAGTAAGTTTATGATATTATCACTAGCTTTAACTATAAAACTTTTTGATTTAATTATAGACGTACCCAATTTATCGGATATTTTTTTGGAGATAGTACATGAATCTTCATATGTTTCAGTATTCTCCATCAAAGCTACTTTAATAGTATTACCTGTTTTATAGATAACTCTTGTCTTATCGAAGATATCTGGTTCGAAGAAATGTTTATCGTAAGATATGGTATTACCTTTTTTAAACTTATCACCTTTATCTAAATCAGTTATAAGTATATGTTCATAAGATACTCCTGCCTCTTCTTTAGTAAACCAAGATCCAAGTTTAACTGTTTTCTTCTTACCATTTTTAAAGATAATTTTTATATTACTTTTACTAACAGATTCTACTACTCCATCATCTTCGGCCATGTAACAGTAGTTCTCATCTAGTCTATACGGCAATACAGCTTCATAACCTGTTCTAACTGGTGGAACTCTCATTTCATTTATAGCTATACTATGGCTGTTTTGAATATTAACAAAGTTAAGTCTTTTAGGATCGTCACTTGTACTAGCTGGTGCTAATAAGCCACTTGTGCTTAAGTAGTTATCAGGTTTAAGATCCTTCTTTTCAGTATCAACCATACCTCTAACAGTTTTTATCTTTGGATTAGCAGACATATATGCAGAAACACCAACATCACCACTGTCCTTAACTCCTTCAGATATAACACCTATCTCACTGCTGTGTATAACCCTTGTATCCATAGACATTGATTCTTTAGATCTACCTCCAGAACCAAGGTAAGTAACATCCTCATTTTGTTTAAGACTAGCTATTGGATTAAGATTATCTACTAGTGCAGAAGTACTATCATTATTTATATCTCTCCATACTGCATAAGGATCCATAATCAACTTTGATTTAGAGAAAACATTTTTATTTTCATATTCTCTAATGCTCTTAACTAATTCAGTATATAACATACCAGAAACTCTTTCATAACCTTTTATAAGCATACCATTAGCGTTATTTGGATCTATATAGTTGTTGTCTAGTAATAATTCAGATGCTTTTATAAGTAATCCTTTAAAAGTTTCTGGTTCCTTCATTGTGTTAAGTATAGACTTGGTTACAGGATCTACGAACATGTTTTCCATAAGTTTAATTTCAGTAACATATAGAGGAGGGAGGTTCATACTGTTAAACAGCACTGGAAAGTACTCTCTTTTATTTAAAAGAACTAACTCTATATCCTTAGTATAGTTTCTTAAACCAGCAATACCTGCCAATATCATTGTAGCTAGTTTATCACTCTTATTTAAAATAACCTTTTTATCTTTAAAGGTTAACATATATTCATCATCGGTTAACTGATAACGTTTAGTTCTATCCATTATAACATGTTTTGCTTTTAATAGTTTTAATAAATTGGTAAAACCAATATAATAAGATAAAAGTATTGCAACCGGTATTCTCTTTTTAAAGATCTTTATAAATGCCGCTTCTATAGGCATATTGTTTTTATTTATGTTAAGTTGTGTATAAATATCATCCATAGGTTTCTTTTTACTTCCACTACCTATATAAAGGTTATTATCGAAATCCATATAGATTAACTCCATACTATTTTCAACTCTACCAACTAGTACATATTTATCTTTTTCTTCAAGAATACTAAGTAGGGTTTTTATATCCGACTTAAGTTCAGCTCTATTCTTATAATCAAAACTATATTTTATATTTCCAAGTTTAAACATTTTAACATATCTACTTATCTCAGAATATAAATTAGGTAATTTAAAATCCATTAATTTAACTGGCATTAGAACAACATTTTTTATTTTTTTATTTGTTTCACTAGCTTCTATAAGTTTCTTTCTAAACCAAAAACCAACATCATCTTTTTTCATATCAGCTTTAGTAACGAATGATTTACCAAAATAAGATGTAAGTGCCACTTTATTGTAGTCTATTTTTCTTATTGGTTTATCTGTACGTTGTTTTCTAAGCTTATACGTATTGCCGGATACAGTAAACTCACCATTTTCTTTTATAACTGGTAGGTTAAAGAATATTTTAGATGGCTTACCAGATAAGGGTTTAACCATTATAGTATGTGTTTCAACCCCACCTAGAATAGATTCAGTTGTTTCAACAGTATGGTCTTTTATAACAATATCATTGTTTTGTATACTATAGATAGTTGCAAGTATATCCTTCTTATAAACAGTATTTATATAATGTTTATCCATAGCTTTAATTGGGTCTTTAAGCATATCTTTATTTTCTATAATATTTATATCTGGTATATCTCCAAGATCCTTAGGTACCTCTAAATCTGCTTCAGTTATGCTAAGCATCTCCTTCAATGTAGCTTCATTGCCATATGGGGACTTAGCTGTTTCCTGATAATTTAATGCATCATCTATATCGTCTTTTTCTTTTTTAGTTATAAGTTTACTTTCTTTTAGTTTTTCAGCCCTTTCTCTAAGAGTTTTATTGCTGTCCATTTTTTCATTTATAACATCATTTATGCTTTTATAAGTGCTTTCTATGTCATCCATTAATTCATTAGATTCATCATCATCCATAAGATTATCAGATAACTTATCATAATTGATATCTTTGTCTCCTTCTAAATCATCAAGAACCTCATTAACATCTACTTTCTTAATATCACTATCATCATTATCTGTTAGTTTTGTAATATCTATTGTATTTATAACATTCTTACTGTTTCTAAGTTCACCTATAGACATTGCACCATTTACCATAATGCTTTTAATATATATTAGAAATAGTTTTCTAATTGTTTTACTGTCATTATCTTGTATGTTTGTTTTTACATCATATTCCTTAACAGTAGACATTAAAGTCTTAAGATTTAATAAAGTTAACTTATTATTAAAAGAAAATATAAATGTTATGTTTTCTAATGTTGAATTCTTTATACTCCCAAAAAGGCTATCTTTAAATAACCTAGGTGTAAGCAATTTATAAAACTCTAATATTGTTAAGTGTTTATACGTTGGAAAGTAGTCTAAAACTTTGTGGTTCTCTATACTGCTATATGTTTCAAATTTACTTCTAGTCGGTAAGTTAGATGGCAACTCTATTAGAACATATGTATGTCTACCATTATGTGCTAGATTATTAAAACTATCAGTCATTGTTTTAAACGCATTTCTCCATTTATAATATTCTACCATAGGATTAGCTACATATTTATTAACAGCAGTTATTACCCCATAGTTATATATAACTAATGTGTTCTTAGGAACTTTAAGACTTCTAACCCCTACAGGTATAAACTTAACATCAGTATTCTTCTTTTTCATTTTATTTATAATTTGCTTAACTAAACTATGCTTAGCATTTATTTTACCAATAGGCGAACTATATTCAAATTTGGTAACTACCGCTGGTTTCTTAACATTGGATAGATATCCTATACTAGTATTTGGACTAATAGCTAAATCACTAAGTTTAAACCATAATAGTTCAGAACCTTTTGGAAAGAACATTTCTGTATCCATTACTATATTTGGATTTAAGAATTGATTAATCTTACGTAACCCAATGTCTTTATATAATTGATCATGGTTCATGATTATATTCCTTTTCATTATATTAATATTTTCAATTAAATCACAGTAGTATAACCTTTATTTAAATAAAAAATAAAAAAGAGTACATTAGGTGAAATAAATACTTTTGGTTTATAAATAAAATATAAACGGGTTCACTATGCGATTAATTCGTAGCTTTTCTCAATTGTAGTACAAATCCTTTTAAATAAGGAAGCCTATACTAAGACCAATGACTTTTTCATTGGAGGTAGGTAACTGTAGCGACGGTAGGAGATAGAGTGTGTACTATAATGAGTTATAGCTAATAGAAGAAAGAAAATATTAATTATATGTATAAGGGGGGCGTTAGCCCCTAATAATAGAAAAAAATATAATTTCTATCTTAGTTATATCAATGATAAAAAAATAAGGATAGAATGATGAACAAAACATTTAAAAGAATAAAATCAGTTAATGGTAACTATAACTTTAATCTATTAGCTTTACCAGATACAAAAGCATTTAAGATAGAAGTGGTTTTTGATTATGGAGCTAACCTAGAAAGACATTACTATAATAAATATGGTAAAAAGGTTTATGGTATAAGTCATTTAACAGAACACTTGTGTTTTAAATCTCCAGTAGGATACAGTAGTGATGCATTATTGGCTGAACTTAAGAAAAAAGGTAATCGTAATGCTAGTACAGGCAGTACACATATTAATTATTTCTTTAAATCTATAATGGAGAACATGGAGTTTGGTATAGATGCTGTTGTTAAAATAGCATTTAATGATTTTAGTAGAATTACCGATGAGGAATTTGAATCTGAAAAGAATGTTGTTATTTCTGAGGTAGGTAGATATTGGGATGATAAGCAAACTATGTTTTCTTTAAATACTAAGAATACTTTATTAGGGTTAGATAAAGATGATAATATTCTTGGTAGTGTGGATATACTTAAAGAAGTAACTCTTGATGACTGTAAAAAAATAAGAGCATTAACATTACAAGAAGCTAAAGTATGGTTTAATATTACTTATGATCCTTTAGAACATGTTGATGAAGATGATATAATTGAATGCATAGAAAGAACATTAGATGATATTAACTTAGTAAAGCAAGACGTTAATATAGGTAGATATGAATATTATAAACCCTTAAAATTAATAAAAGAACCGTTAACTATCCCATCTGAAGCAGATAGAACTATTATAAATATGATATTTGAAACGGATACGAATATATTTGTTAGAGGATTAATAAACAATTATATAGCTAGTCTTGCCAATGAAACATCTTTATATAATATTATAAGAGATAAACATGGACTTACATATGGTGTAACCTTTGGTAAAGATGATATAATGAATATTGATCACACCAGACTAATTGTTGATGTTGAACCAGATAAGGTAGATCTTACATTAGAACTTATAGAGGAATCTATAGTTAAGAGTACAGAGAAGTTTACCAGAGAAATATTTAATGATCTTTTAGACAATAGACATCTAATGACTACTATGACTAGATGCGATCCAAGAACTTATGAGTATCTTTACGGTGTTGAAATAGACCATGAAGAGTTACTTAAACCGTTTGATGATGTTTTGGAAGATAATATTTCATCAATAGATGAGATTTTAGATATGAAATATCTTACGTATGAGGCAGCTAAAGAATATCTCGTGGATTTATCTAATATTATTATAGATAAAACATATTCTGTGGTTATGAGTGAGAAAAAATAAAAAAAAGTATATAGTATAGCGAGAGCTATACTATATACTTAACATATGCCAAGTAAAGTATTTAACTCTACCTCGTTTGATTCCACACTTACAATATAATGTAATTGTCTTGGGTTAACATCTTTATTTTCCTCATAGAACTTAACTATAGCCTTATGCAAATCAGTTGTACCTTTTAGCTCATCTAAACTATTAGTATAATCATTCTGCTCACCAGTTAAGGGTAGTTGTCTATACTTTTTAGTATATGCACAATCATCTACAATATTTACTACATTTGTTTCCCCTCTACGCATAACTTTGCCCTTTTCGGTAGTCATCTTATGCCAATCAGGTCCCTGAATCTTAACATTAGTTAAAGTTTCCATTTCTGAATTGTCCAATTTAAAAGGTTTCTTACTTTCAACGATAGCAACAATTAAGTCATAATCTATGTTCTTATGTAATCTGATCATAGAATTATCAGATAGTTTAGAAGCTATTTCTTCACTATCGATATTTTCTAAAGGATAACCATTAAAATTAATACCTAAGTTTTCATGATGTATAATTAGTTCTTTTAGTCCTGCCATACTTTACTCCTCATCTTCGCAATTATAACCTTCATTTACAATATGAAATTTCATATTACCATCAGCAACACCCCATTCTTCATTGATAGGTCTGCTATCGGTACAACCTGCATCAATGGTTCTGTATTGATTATATAATCCAAACTCATGATAGTATTTATTATTATCCTTATCTACAAGTATTACTCCTGTTTCTAATACTTCTGCCATTTCATCCGCATCTTTTAAAATTATTTCATCTTTAACTTCCATCTCTTTTACAGTATTATAGATATTACTGTCCTTAGGTAAATAGTCTAAGATAATATCTTTTTCTAAAGCTACTATTTCAGGATTTGTTCTCATTACATATTCTTCAACCAGTTCAGAATCATGATACTCTGCATTATTATATCTTTCTAAGATATCCATTTTTAAATCTTCTCTAACACTCATTTTAATCCTTTATATATACATGATTGAGAATCCTCAGTCTGTTCTCCAATTAGTTATGAAAGATGAAAACATTCCACCATTTGCTACAATGATATCCAACATACGTTTTATTTCAATAACAATTGTACATTTTTTCATTATATCCTTTCTATAGCCAATTGAATAATCTGTTACAATAGTATCCTGCATTAATGCTTGATTGTATATTGGAGCCTGTACGGACGCTGCATGTACGTACAATTCAAATGGTGTTGCTTTACATACGTCTATTAAGAATCTTTCACCACCATTGCCATTTTTATCTTTCTTATATTCTTCCTTTAATTTATAGTTATTGTCAAAGATTCTACTTAATTTATTATCAGAAGCAATAAAATCTTTAACTTCCTCTAGATCTATAAAATCAACTACAGTTCTACCACAACAATTGCATTTAATAAATGATTCAGTACTAATAGGGTTATTGATGCCCTCTTCACTTATATCATCACTACAACATACTGGACATACTAAATATTTCATGTTTATTTCCTTGCTTTTGCTAATTTTTTCTTAAACTTACGTTTACCAATAAGTCCCATTATAACTACTCTCCTTTTTCAATAGACAAATTCTTTTTTGATTTTGTAGTAGGTCCCTTTTTAGAAAACATATATAAATTAGGTTTTGATCTTAGTGTTCTAATTTCACTTTTAGTATACCATACTGTATTGTAAAAATAACTCCAATTCATTTCTACCCACTTTATTTTCTTCTTAGTACTATAACCGCCTAATAAACCTTTCTTTTTACTTAGTTTAATTGGAACTATCTTAGAGTCAATCTGATATAATGTTTTACCGTTTAGTAAACGTTTAAGATTCTTAAAAATTCTTTCATTTTCAGTTAAGACGGATGGTACTCTAACTGCTGATCTATCTATCTCTGTTATAAGTATCTTAGACATTACGAACTCAATCCATCATGACTATCATAAACTATATCTTTAAATTCTGGATCAGTTGCTATCTGTACGTGTCGATCATCTTCAATCTGACATGGTTCTAATTCTATTTTAATCTTGCTATCAGAATTAATTTCATTATCCAATTTAAGAATGTCTAATTGTACAAGCAATGCTTCAGTATTCTTAACGTACGTTATGTCATCACCATGTATGAACATACTGGTGTTTTTAACATCATGACCTAATACAAAGATCTTCTTCAACTTACCTTGTCTTAATCTTGCAGTAGCATATCCTAATTCATAGAACATCCCAACGCCTCTAATGTCGTTATAGAACATAATAAATACATCACTATTATCGATGGCTTCAATATCTTCCATAGCTTGTTTCTTACAAACTTCAGCATGTTCGCTAAATGGTTTACAGCCTAAATGTTTAGTCCAATCAATACTGCATTCATGACCATTCTCTTCTAATGTTTCTTTCAAGACATGAAATACTGATGTGTCCTGAAACTTAGTTGCTAAATAAAACTTCATCTTCTTTTCCTTAAATGTTATTTGATACTACCAAGTATCTAATTAAATAATATATAATTAAATAAAAATAGAAAGTCAGTAAGGAAATTAATCCTTACCAACTTAATGTCTTTGTAACCACATCAATAACTGTATTACTACATGAATATGTTAAGGTACCCTCTGGGGTTATATAGAAACTTCTTTTACCTAGAGCTTCATTTATTTCCTTTATAGATTCTTCTGTATATAAAACAGTATAACTACATTTATCTCCATCAACGTTGCCTTCACATAGGTCGTTACTCTATGCAGTTCTCTTATGAACTTCCCCAGCTTCCACTGGGAGACGAGACTATATCATGTTCTTCTGACACCATATCAGTAAGAACCAAACCACTTCGATTTAAGCACTAGGTACGTGCACCCACTTGGGCCCTACTCCCCGCTACAGGATAGTCGTTGAACATTACCCATATTATATATATATATATAGTAACTTAGGGTCTTAGCTGCTAAAGGGAACCTTAGGTTCCACGGTTGCCTATTATACTATTATAGTGCTGATATTTATAAACGTTTAGTTGGTTACTCTAAACTGAAATATCGAGGCTATATTAATATTGATCACTTAAGATCATCCATACAAGATACATTATTATATCCCAGTAGTTTTGCAACTACTCTTGTTAAACCGTCATAGACTAGTTTCCTGTCTATTGTGGTGGTACAGCTTTAAGGTTTTCCAGCAATTCAATTTGTTATTCGACATGCTTCTCAGCATGAAGGATCAATTTATTTTTTAACTTAAATTTAACAACATCTTTTGGCCTTTTCTATAAAGGCGTTAGTTTTTGTTGTTTTTATTTTAAATCCTATTAGTTTATATGTATAATTAATATATGTTTACTATCTATTTCATCCTAATAGTACCAGTAAAAAAAAATTAATCTGCTCCTAATCTATCCAGTTTTGAAAAATGGGGACTTAAGGAATTGAAATATGCCTCCGTTAATATAGGATACTCATATACTTTATCTTCTTCCTCCCAATCAAAACCAAGGATACTAACTGTTCTGGCTTTAACTGTCGTTTTAAGATAAGGTATGCTTGGATATATACCACCTAAACCAGCAACGGGGTATCTAGTTAAGAAACCAGGATATTTTTTAACATCTTTATATATTGCTAGATATATAAGCTCAGCATATGTTATTGGTCTAAGGTATCTTTTATCTACATCGTCTGGTATATCTAAAGTATTCTTTATAAGTTTTACTTTTTTACCATCATCATAGATAAGGGCAAGATAATAACCCTCAACTTCTATAGGTTCAGATCTAAGTTCATCTTGTGCTAATTTATTTATAACACTATTAAGACCTTCATCAGATGTCCACATATCCTTAGTTTTTGGTTTTATATCAACGTTAACAGTTGTTAAGGTTTTCTTATCAACTAATCTGGCAGTATTGCTATGGATATCAAATACGTCACCAAGTATCTTTAAATTTAATTGGTACTTAGTTATAGGGTTAATAGCCTTAGAATATTGGTATAAACCTATAACGGTATTATTAAAAGATATTCTATTCTCACTGTTAGTTAAATCATGTATTACCGATGGTATTGGCGTAATTACATTTCTAGTAGAATCTCTTATTGCCCTTTTAGTCCATTTGTTCTGTATGAACTTTTTCTTTCCATCCATCAAAGATATAAAATGATCATATATTTCAGTTATGATAGTTTGTATTCTAAATCTTATAGGATCTAATATCGTAGCATCATTAGATGATGTAGATATATTCTCAAGAGCATTTGTTGTAGTTAGTAGCTTTCTATAGATAGCGTTAACTTCATCTTCACTTGGTTTACCTGCATCATCTACTATATAATCTCTCAAACCAGCTGGAAGTACTAAAAATCTATCTATTAAAATATCTTGACTTTTATATTTCTTAATAAGTTTAATTTTAAATTCCCTAGCATCACTATTTCTAGTTTCTAATTTAAGTTTATCATATTTAGACATAAAGAATTCAAAACCTGTTTCACCGTCATTAGCATTTGAGAGAACAAAATCAGAACTTTTACTATCCCACTTGGCAAAAGCTTTGCCTGACATAATGTCTGAGTATAGTTTTTTTAAGCTAGCTATATGTTTATATATTAAAGGGTGTAATACTTTTATATGTAAATTTACATAACCGAATCTTTTATTTCTTTCTTCACTTCCAACTCTACCAAATATTTCAGTAGAGAATAATCCATCTGGATTGAAGTTTTTACTAGATGATTCGAAGATGCTAAGATCTTTAACTTCACCTATCATTTTTATTTGGTCTCTATTAAGTATTAATAAATCTATATTAAAAGGTTCCATTTTTTCTAACATCGCTTTTCCTTTGATAAATATTTTGAATGTTCAATTAAACTACAAGAGTATAATAAATTATATAAAGGATAAACTATGGCTGATGATACAGAAATCGACTTAGATGACGATATAGGATTAGATGACGATGATATGGATTTCGGTTTCGAGGATCCTTTTTCTGAGCCCCCTCCTCCTAAGGATACTAGAGAAGCTGTTAGTAGAAGCATAAGTAAAGTTGGTAGTAGCTTCATGGATGAATTTACCGATGATAAAGTTGAAGTTGCTTCTGAAATGGTTAAAGCAAGTATTCCTAAAAGATTATCTACAGAAGCTAGCGGGTATGGATCAGTTGTAGACTCTTTTAAAAAGGATTTAAATACATCTGGTACAGAGATAAAGAATGCTGCTATACCTATGATAAAAGCAGTAGAATCATTTGTTCCAGAAGGAGGTCGTTTAGAATCGTTTATGAACCTAGCTAAAGAAAAGTTAGGTATGAATGAAGAAGAACGTACAAGTGAAGATATTGCAGCTGATGCAGCTGCTAGGGCTGCTGGTTCGGTAGCAGAAGTACTTGGAGAATTTCAGGATAAAGAAACGGCTAAGGATGCTATCAATTCCGTAATACAAAATAAGAAAGATCTTTCTAATATAGAACTACAAGCTGGAATGGCCGGGCATCTTGAAGCAATGTCTAATTTTAACATAGATGTAACTAATGCATATTATAGAAAATCTTTAGAGTTACAATATAGACATTTATTTACTGCTAATGAGCAATTGGATATAACTAAACAAGGTTTTGAAACATTTAAGAACCAATTAGAATCTATTGTTGCTAATAGTGCTTTACCGGATTTAGTTAAAACTAAAAATTCTGAGTTTATGAAGCACAGACTATTAGAAAGAGCTGGAGAGAGTCTATTTGCTAGAACAGGGGTATTTGATAGTCTTAAAAAGAAATTAAGTGCTGAAGTACAAGGTGTAACTAGTATCATAGCTAATGGTATGACCGGTTTAGGTGATGCTGCAGATATGGTTAAATCTACTGCCGAAATGTCTGAGATGGCTGGGGGTAAAGAGGGCATGCTTGGTAGCCTTATGGCTGGTGGAGTTAAGGGCTTTGTTGGTAATAAGATAGGCGACATATTCGGTAAAACTGCTATAGGCAAAAAAGGTATAGATTTAGTTAAAGATTTAACTATGGATATGTCCGGTACTTTTGACAATTTAGCAGAAAATAGAGAAGACGGATTGCTTAAGAATATATTTAGTGGTCTAAGTAGCTTTACATCTAATGAAGATGAAGAGCGTTCGTTTGGTATAAATAAAATAGATAGAGATGGAGTTGCATTATTTGATGGTAAAGTACATACGTCTATAACTAAAATAATACCATCTTTATTATCTAAGATACTTAAAGAAGTAAGTTCTAGTAGATCAGGTAATGAGGAAGAAGAACTTAGATTTGATTATGATACAGGTTCTTTTAAAACAAAATCAGATATATCTGATAACTTAACAACAAAGCTGGATAATAAGCTTTTGGATTCTGGTACAACATTTAGTATCGATAGAATATTAAACGATATAGATAAAGAAATAAAACTTAATCTATCTGAAGAAGAATTAGCAGACATTAAAGAAAATATTTTAATGTATACTATAAATGGTAAATCTTTAAATCCTAAAACTCTAGAGAAAAATGGTTTTTACGACGATCTTAATCCAGAGTTGGCAGATAAATTCAAAACAGCTATAGATAAATACCTAAATGTTGAGGACGATAAATTAAGAGATACTAGGGTTAGTTTCCTTAATAAAGAATTAAATAACATTAAAACAAATGCTCCAAGTCCACAAGATATACTTGAAAGCTATGATTCATCTGGAAGTATGGATGTTCTGGTAGATAAAGGCTTTGTTAAACTTGATGAGAAAACAGGTGACTATAAATTAGATAAGGATAATTATAGAGAGTTACTTGGTAAGTCTGTTAGAAACATTAAGGATAAAGAAGAAGTAAAAGATAAAGAGTATAAATCTTTTGCTGAAAAGTTACTAGCTGATAAAATGAAGAAAGCTGGAATATCTAAGGACGAAGAATCTGTTACAAATGAACCATCTAGTAATACAGGTAAGTTCTTTAAGGGTATTGCCACAAGTGTAAAAGGGTTTAGTACAAATCTTGAACAAAATGCTATAGATCTAGTAGATGGCAAAAAAGATATAAGTGGTAAAATATCTGAATTAGGTAAGGGTACAAAAGAGTACATCACTGGCAAAAAAGATTTATCAAATCTTAGTTTTAGTACAGAAGCCAGCGATGACTTTAATCCATTAGCACCTATAAAAGTTAAGAGGTCTTTACTTACCGATTTTAAAACTGGTAAGGATTTTGTTAGTGGAATACATTCTATATCTGATGTTAAAAATATACTGGAATCTACTGATAAATATAAAACAATAGAAAGTAAAATAAAAGCTGTTAAGAAATTGGCAGAAGAATCGGAAAATCCTAAAGAGTTTGTAGAATCTTTTAGGAAAACTGATGAATATAAAAAACTATCAACTAGCGGTAAAGCAGCGATAGATAAAGTTAGTGGTACTATAAGTACTGTTGGAAAAGCCATTAAGGAAGATGTAGAAAATACAAAAACTTTTAAAACAGCTGAAACGGCAGTTACTAGAGGTAAGAAATTAGCATCTGATGTTGTTAATAGTAAGCCAATTAAAAAGATAACTGAATCTAAGATAGTTACAAATGCTATTGAAGACTTAGATGGAATAAAAACTAAAGTTACTAATTTAGCTAATCTATCAGATATGTCTACAGTTGTAGAAGAGTTATGGGTAAAAGTTGAAAGTAAAATAGAAGAGCTAGAAGCATTAGATAAAAATGATGTTATAAATAAAAGAATAGAAGCTCTTAGAAATTTATCTTCAGATATAGAAAAATTTGAAGTAGATGAAAATAATATAAATGAAAGTAGAAAAACAGTATTAGGTTTTATAAGTACTTTAAGTAAATTACTATCAACAGCTATTGCCACGGATGTTAAAGATACTATAGTTAGTAAAGTATCTCCTATTAGTAAGAAGATAAGTCATGTTACTAATAAGTATACATTTAAGAAACCTACAATCGATGAAAAAGATACTAATGCGGAAGAAGTTAGTAAGAAAGTAGAAAAGAAAACTACTAAACAAACTTATAAACCAAAACCGAGTAGAAAATATATTAAGAAAGAAGCAGGTGAAGTAATACCTGGTAAACCTACTATTATAGCTGGTAAGGCTTCTAGTTATAAATCTGCAGTAGTTCCTGATAGAAAACCTACATTTGATTTCAGCGATAACAATGCTAAACAGGCTATAATTGATAAATTGAAGTTTACTAAAGGTGGACAGTATAAGTTCAGTTCTTCAGCGGATGTAGAGCAATTAAAAGATATACTTAAGTTACCGGCTATACCTGTTAAAATAGTTAGATTGTTATTAGATTTTAATTTTATAGGAACAATAGGTTCTGATAGCACAATGCCAGCATCATTTAGTGCAGCATTCGTAAAAGAGGTACCTGGTCTAAAAGATGACTATCTATTCTTAATAACTAAACAAACTTTAGATATGGCAGAGGCTAATCCAGAAGTACTTATAGAAATGATATCTCATGAACATGAGCATTTGGTTCAAACTACTGATGGTAGATTAAGATTTCCTCAACAGGATGAAAGTATAGCTGGTCACTACTACAGTGAAATAGATTTTGATAAAGATAAATTCAAAACAGCTACACATTTAATACCGTTTAAACATTACTTAGATTCTCCATGGGAAACAGAAGCATATAGAGAAGGTTACTCTAATGTATATGATTACTATATAGAGAATGGTATAATACCTGAAAAGACGACTAGAGAAGAGTTTATAAAACAAGCTCAAGACACTAACTTCAAACAGATAAGAGACCAGAACAAAGTAATACTTAAACAATATGAGGATTTATTTAAACAGAATAATGCTCCATGGTATTATGATAAAGAAGGAGATATCGATTATGATAAAATACCTTCTTTAAAAGCTATGCAAGAAACGCCTACAAGTTTCACATACGAAAGTCCAAATGGGCCAGATGACGGTGTAGTAGATGTTAATGCGGAACAGATTGATATTGGAGGCGATCCAAAAGTTGCTGCCGGTATAAAAACTGATAGAAAAGAAACCTTAAAAGATAAGCTATCTAGACAAAAAGATAAACTTGTAAATACTGGAAAAGATATAAGTAAAAAGGTTACTGCTAATAAAACAGTAGATAAACTATTACATAAAAATAAAGATCTTACTAAGATGTCTTTTAGTACTGAAGATAATAGCTTTAATAAGTTAGCTCCGGTTAAAAGAGAAAATAGAATAGATAGTTTTATACAAAGTACTAAGGATACTGTTAAGGATACAAAGGATACTGTTGTAAACAGTAAACTATATAAAGACAGCATTGAAAAAATAAAATATATAGAAACATTCTTATCTAATAAAGTAGATAAAATAGTAACTCCAGATATTAAGAGAACAGTTATAGATAAAATAGATTCTTATGTTCTTGATAAAATGACAGCTCTTGGTAAGATAGATACTGATGATAAACGTAAAACATATGATGGATTACAGAGTGCTAGGGATAAACTAAAAGCTATAGATGTAAATAAAAATACAACTAAGGATTTTATAAATAGTACAAAATCGGTATATTCAGATATAAATAAATTTGGTCCGAATGAATTTAAAGAACTGGTATCTGATATAAAAACTAAATCTATAGATAAGCTTACTGAATTTAAAGGTAGGGTTGAAGATAACGTTGCTATAAACAATATAAAAGATGATGTTATTGAAAGAGCTACTGACGTTAAAGAGTTTGTAGACAATAATGAAACAGTTAAAAACATAAAAAACTCTGTTAGTAATGTTGTTAAAGTTAATGATATAAAAGATAGTAAAGCTGGTAAGTTAATTAAAAAACATATTCCTAAAAGTTTTACTGATAGTATAGCCAACATTAAATCTACTGTATTTGATGCTCCTAAGGATGAGAGAGTACATGAGTTCGATGTTAATGAAGAAGATAAAACTGAACAACAGGAACTAAAAGATATTCTGTTTAAGATAACTGATAGTTCTGATTCAGATAGTCTTAGATTAAATCTAAAAATATATTTGGAAAAAGTAAATAAAGAGATAGATAAAGTAAGTGACTTCATTTCTAAAGATAAAGAAAGAGAACTTAAGTTTAGAGGAAGAGTAGATAAGTTAAAGAACATTAGTGAAAAACTATTTAATATAGACATTAATGAAAGTTCTACTATAAAAGATCTATCTAAAGAACTTAATGAGGGATTAGGTACTCTTATATCTGACGTTACGCCATCTAAGTTTAAAACTAGTAGCGGTCCAACGAAAGAAGAAGAGGATAAAGCTAAAGAAGAAAGTAAAGAAGATTCATTATTAGATATACTTGATTCTGATAATCCTATAGATGCATTACAAAGTAAAATTAAGAATGCCGTTAAGTCTAAAATAAAAGGCTTATTAAAATCTGGAGTTAAAGGTGCTTTTAACTTAGGTAAAGGTATTATTCAGAGAGATATTGAACGTGGTAAAAAACTTAGAGCGTTCCTTAAAAAGAAACTATTTGATAAAAAGGATGGTTCACCTGGATTTGTTAAAACTAAACTAAATAAAGGTTTAAACTTTGCTGGTAAGGTTTTAAGAAAAGGTAAAGATCTAGCATCTGATATAAATGATAAAAGCATAAATGTAGTTAAAGCTGATATCAGAAATGGTGAACGTCTTAGAGGCATGCTCTTTAAAAGTAAATCTAAAGATAATGAAACAAAACATGAAGAAGCTAAAACTACAGTAGAACCTATTGTCAAGATATCTAGTGCTACAAAAGATGAAAAAGTAAAAGAGATATCCGATAATGCTAAGGGTACAGTCAAAAAGAAAAAACCTATTAAATCTAAGAAATCTCATAAACAAAAAAGAGGAATAATAGATCCTTCTACTATTATATATACTAGAGGAGAACATGGACAACGTGTACTTAAGAAAACTAGTATAGCTGGAAGTTCTAATAAACTTAGTACTAGTGCTGACAGAGATGGTGATGGTAGACGTGATGGTTCTTGGTTGGATAAGGTCTCTAAAACAAAAGATGATAAGGTAAAAGCATCTAAGAAAACAAAACAAGTAAAAGGTATATCTGGTAGTGCCAATGTAGTTAAATCTGCTTTCGATAGAGATGGTAGCGGTAGACGTGATGGTTCTTGGTTGGATAGACTTAAAAAGAAAAAAGATACTGCGATAAATAGTGGAAAGAACATATTAGCTAAGGCTAAAGAAAAAGGTTTTTCATGGTTGCCTATGTTAATTGGTGCTTTTGGTTTCTTAAAACCATTGTTGGGCAAATTAATTGGTGGCGTAAGTAGTTTAGGTAAATTTATAGTAAATGGTGTTGGAAGTGCTTTTAAATCTGTTGGTAGTTTCTTATTAAATGGAATTAAAGGAATCTTCGGATCATTGGGTAAAATGTTATCTGGTCCATTAGAGGCTGTTAAGGGTTTTGTTTCTAATGGTATAGACAAAGCCAAGGCTGTTGCTGGAAAAGCTCTTGATGCTGCTAAGAATGCCGGTAGTAAGGTATTAGAAGTAGCTAAGAATTCTAAAGCTGGCAAAATTGTTGCTAACGTTGCAAGTAAGGCAAAAAATGCCATTGTATCAGGTGGATCTAAATTATTAAACGGAGTTAAGAATTCTAAGGTGGGTGGTGTAGTTGCTAAAGTAGCTAAGAAGATACCTACTGATGGAATACTTAAACTTCTTAAATCTTTTAAAGGTTTAATATTTAAGAAACTAGGTAAAAAAGCAGGGGCCACAGTTGCTGCTAAATTGGCTGGTAAAGTTGCATCTAGAATTGTTCCATTTGCCGGAGCAGCATTACTTGCTTATGATGCTGCTAAAATAGGTTATGATGTCTTCCATAATGGTACTAGTCTTAAGAGTGCCATATCTAAACAGATTCTTGGATTTGATTTATTTAGTAAAGACGATGTACCTAAAGATGAGGATGGTAATCCTATAAAACCAGATGAGCAAACCTCGGAAGCTTCTAAAGGTAAAAAAGATAATTCAGCTAAAGTAGAAGCAGTTGTTAAAAAGAAAGTTAAACAAGCTGGATTCATAGATGTTGACGGTAAGAAAGTAAGGGTTTCTACTAAACAAATGGCTATGATAAAGGATTTAATGGATAAGGGTGAAAGTCAAAAAGCCTTAATGTTATTAAATACTTTAAAAGAACAACAATATAAAGATAAAGATAATGATGCTAAAAATAAAGCGTTAGAAGAAGAGAATAATAAAATAGACGAATTTAATTCTAAGATAGATGAAAATAAAACACAATCTAAAAAAGTAATCAAAAAGAAAAGTAAAAAACTTAATAAAGTTATTTCTATTCTTAATGGCGATAAAAAGAAAATAAGCAAGAAAATAGATAAAGTATTTGAAGATAAGAATATTAATATAAAAGAAAAAAGAAAAAGAATAAGTAAATTAACGTATATAATAAACAGCATAAATACGATAATTCATGAATTAAAAAATAGTTACGATATAAATGATCCTGAGGATATTGAAGAACTTGTTAGTTTATATGGTAAAGGCTATAAATATGCTTTAAGTAAATCATTATTAGATACTCTTAATGGCATAGATAAAAATACAAAAGATATAAATACAAAGGTAAAAAGTAAATATTTAAAAGATCTTAAAGAAGATAAGGATAACAATATAGAAAAACCTAAGGAAGAAAAAGGTTTACTTAGTAGAGCTGCAGATAGCATAAAGAATTTCTTTGGATTTAGTAGTAAGAGAGAAGAACCTACTACAATGACCCCTAGTATTAATAGTGCCAGTACAAACAGTGGCGGTAAGATAGCAAAACTTAAACCTATGACCGCTACTGATAGTGATCTTATCTCGGACCTTAAACGTGATGAGGGAGTTGTATTACATACATATAAAGATCATCTAGGTTATAAAACCATAGGCACAGGACATCTTACTGATGAACGTAAAGGAGGCATTCCATTACGTAAAATAATTGGTGAAGATAAAGATAATATCACTATGGATGAAAATGATACTATATTGAAATATGATATAGATAGAACATCTAAAGAGGTAGAATCTAAAATACCATGGTTAAAGAAAAAACCAGAACCGGTTAAAAAATCTATTATTAACATGGCGTTTAACTTAGGTACTAATGGATTACTTAAATTCAAAAATACTTTAAAACATGTTAAGAATGATGAGTACAATGAGGCTGCTCATGGCATGCTTAATAGTAAATGGGCAAGACAAGTTGGTAATCGTGCTACAAGAATAGCTAGTACCGTTGCTTCTGTAGATTATGCTACAGCAAAACAACATGATAATAAAGTTACTGAAAAGCCTTCTGTATTTAATACAGATAAAGCTATAAGTAATAGTAGAAAAGTTGTTCCAGTAGCTAATAATGTTACCTATAAACCAAGACCTAAAACTGAAGTTAAATCAGTTGCTAAAGTTGAAAGTGTAGCAGCTCCTGTTAGTACTACAAATACTAGTATAGGTAAAACTATAACTAAGAATACTACCAAAATAAAAGATCCAGCTAAAACTTTAGCGGTTGAAAGTAATAAAAAACTATCTGCTGTTGGAGAAGTTAGCGATAAATCATTAAGCGAATTAAAAACACTTAATAAGACAATGACTGATTCTCTAGATATACAGAGACAAACATTAGAAGCAATGACTCAAATGTTAAATTTGAATCACGACATGCATAATAGAAGTTTAAGTATGGATAAAGATATAGTGGATGTAGAGGTATCTAAAACAAAAAAAATAGCTCCTCCGCAAATGCAATCTATGCCTAAACCAGCTATGGGACTTGAAAAAAGAAGTTTCGCAAGTTAAAACATATCATATAGTACATAGGTTAAACCTATGTACTATATGTTTATATGTCTTTTATTTCTATTTCAAACGGTACGCCATCAAACATAGATTTATTTTTATCCACTTTGGACTCTTTTATTAAATCCAATATTAGGTCATCCCATTTGCTTTTGTCATTATTTCTTATAATATTATATACATCATTAATTATGCTAACATAACTAGTAGCTGATGTATTGTAATCGGTAACAGTGGATTCTAATCCGCATGAACTAAATTTACTTATATTAAAAGATGTAAATTTTATATCTCTATCTAATTCTAAAAGATCTTTTAATAAAGTTTTATCACCAATGATTCTACTGTAAGCTAAATGGATAACTATCGACCAGTAGTTTATAACACTTGCTTTCTTACCTTTAGGTATCTTAGCTATATCCTTTGGAGATAGTTTGTTTTTGCTAATAAACTTTTTAGGATAATCCGGAATGAGAATATAATCCATTGCAGTTCTTAAACAGCTAATTTTACCGATTAAAGTCATAACGGGGTTAAATGTAGCAGTATATGCTAAACGTCTACCTATCTTACTTGCAGTCTGTGAACTAACGTTAATGTAGTTTATTTCTTCTACATCTTCTGGTTTTACTTTATATAGTTTACGCATAAATATCCTTTAATATTATAAATCTTTTGTTACATCATAAGCATATAGTTTAATTATAAACATTATACCCATACTACTATTAAGTTCATCTTTATCTGGTTCAACTAGATCTTTGAAACTACTTGGCATATGTAAACTGTCCACAGTTGCATTTAAAGATGTAAATAGTTCTTCAGCTAAGTCATCTACATATAGTTCATTTACTATAAGTTTCAATTTAAGATTTAGAATAAATTCTAATTTTAAATCCTGATCATCCTTACTCTTCTTTATGTTATCCATAATGGTATCGATACCACTCTTATTAAAGAACATAATAATATTAACTTTAGATAAGAAGTTTATAAAATCCAGTATTGTTCTAGTATCCTTGTCGCAAGTACAGACGTCCCTAATAACGCTTTTCATAGTTCTAACTATGATATCTTGTCTATTTTCCATTGTCTAAATCCTTCAAAACAGTTATCTCATGCTGGCTTTCTCTATTGCTAGCATGTTTTATATCTGTTACTAATCTTAACTTTGTTACATTTAATAAGTTAAATATAACATCCACAAAGACACTCCATGTTATTTCTTTGGCGTTTATATTGCCATTCATAGATGATTTTGTCTTTTTCTTTATACCTTTGTCAGATTTTATATATTCGTCTAACAATTTCTTTCTAGAATCTTTATCGTCAAGTTTTAAATCCACTAACACTTTTTTTAATAGTTTAGCTAACAATCCATCCATATCTTTAACGGATGATTTTTTATTTACGGTAACAGAATGTAATGTCGTTACTTGTTCTTCAGATTCGCTAGGTTTTCTAGTTATCTGTATGGATAAAACAAGTTCCTTTATATTAAGCAGGTTAAATAGAATATAAATAAATGTCTTCCACGTAATTTCATCAGCAGTGATGTTATTAAACATAGTTGACCTAGTTATGGTTCTATCTACATTAGTCTTATTATACTTGTTAATTCTAACGTACCTATCTACTAAATAGGTAATGCTTTTTATTAAGTTTAACTCCATAAACATTTTATGTAGTAATTTAGCTAAAACAGAATTTTCTTTATTGTTAGAAGATTTATCTGTGATCTTCTTTAACTTGTTCTTCATTTGTTTTTTCCTTATCATATCTCTTATTTTTAAGATATCAGTTGCCTACCCGTTGTTTGAACATCCATTATTTTTTACATGTTTTTTATTCCTCCTTAACTTGGTTATTAATTATACCATCAATGATATTTTCTATATTAATAATATATGGCTGTATCTTCATCGATATCCAGTATTTCTTTGTATCTTCAATGTTACTGTGGTAGTTATTGTATAATGTAACAAATTCTATTGCTATTGTTAGAAAGTCCAACCATTTCTTGTTACCATCTTCATAAATTACATTATCCTTATTTGTATACCACATACTAAAACGCTTATTTTTTAATTTATTTTCTGTAATGTTATTAGCGTTAAATTCATCTATCTCTATATCATTTATCATATTTGTTATAAGATCTATATACTCACCTATCGTGGGTTCTAAAGAATTTATTATAATGCTAGAGTTTGTTTTATATGGGTCCACTTTTACATACTTATGTACACATATTAATTTTTTTATTAATGTTTTGCAGTTATAGCATTCTTTATTATAGAAAATCTTTTTAAATATATTTAACATATATAATCCTTATTTATCTTTTCTCATCTATTAGTATGTCGTATAAATGATATTTTAATGAAGAATACAAGTTTATAAGGATTTGATATGGAAAATAATGAAGCAGGTCTATTAAGTCAAGAAGACTTAGATCTATTAAGAGAAACCAGAAAGGTAAGAATGGATCTTATAAAAGATATGACCGTTGATGGAGTACCTACAAGAAGTGGCGATATTAGAGTACTAAATGAAACTTTAGATGCCACTGATAGACAAGTTATGGAGTTAGCTAAATTAAAAGCTAAACAACAAGAGAATGATACTAATAATGCTGCAGTTGGTCTTGTTGTAGAGATACTTAATAAAGTTGGTGCTAGTGGACATAAGCAATTAACAAATGTTGAGGTGGAGCTACCAGATGACTTTATACCAGTTGATATAGTTCCAGGTGAAACGGATATAAACGCAGAAGAATTAGATTTAAGTAATTTTATAAGAGGTGGAGACGATGAATAGTACAGTAAAGACTATATATAATATTGATTTGTCGCTAGCTAATTTTAAAAGAAAGGATTATAAGCCATTACCAAATACTACGCTAAATGAAAAATTCAATGTTTTAATGGATGTAGATAGTATGAATGTTGACAATCCAATACTTAAGGGTTATTGTTTAGGTAATGGCAATATAAAAACAATAGGTCAGGATTCTAAAACTTTTCTTCATTATGGCAATCATAGATCTATAGATGGTGCATTATATTCGCATATACCATTTTTGATTAGAGAGTTAGATAAAGATCTTGGTGTTACTGATAAAATGAAATATCGTTTAAGAAAAGAGATTCGCATTGATAATATTGATTATGTTGTTTACTATATGAAGGTTATAGAGGATGTTTCTGTGACTAATCAGATTTTGAACATAACGTCTAAAGATGGTACTTTGCCTAAATTAAGCGTATTTAATAGTAATGATGTGAGTATATTAAATCCAACTCCTAAAGAATATACTGATACCGTAACATCTATAAAAGATGAATATGTTACAGTATCTGATCAAATAGCTTTAATACTAACTATGGATGAACTTAATGAAATAAAGAATGCTATGAGTATAATGGGTTTAGATTCGGTAAGTACTAAAATAAATGAGTTAGCTATTTGTAGTGGAGTTGATGTTGTTAATCCAGAAGATATGACTATAGAATCTGCTTACAGTCAAGTTATGATGTTTGTTGATTTGGATTATGATATTGAATTAGCCATTAATGAAAATAAAGGTTTTTATCGTGAGATAGAAATAGGTGGTATGGAGCCAATAAGTTTAAGGTAGTTTAAGTATCTGATATGGAGGCGACTTTTTTGGTTGTCTTCATATGTTATATAAATACATATAAACGTATTTTAATGATAATAAAGCATAAGGTTTAAAAAATGAATAACAATACTATAAATATTCTGGCTATAGATCCAGGAACAACAACTATAGGTGTTTCAATATTTACTATTAATGTAATAGATTATAGTATCGTAGCAATAGAAACCATTTTAGTTGATACCAGTATACGTTTAGTGTCATCAGATACAGCATCAGATCTTTTATTAAGATTAGAACGATTATACCATCGTGTTGTAGAGCTTATAAATTATTATAAACCATATATAGTTAGTTTAGAGAATGGTTTTATAAATAGATTACGACCAGCAGCATATGGGCCATTATCACAATCAATAATGGCAATAGAGTTAGCTGTTAGAAATACTAATCCATATATAAAGATTTTTAAATTTGCACCTAAAACTATAAAGAAGGTTACTACTACAGCTGGTACAGCAGGTAAAAATGATATGTTAGCTGGTATAAAGACCATACCAGAGATATCTAATAAGATCAATCCAGATCTTATAAGTGAACATGAGGTTGATAGCTTAGGTGTTAATTACACTATGCTTGAATATATAAGAGAGAACCCAATAATTCTCTTAATGATATAAAAGGAAAAACAAATGATTAATTTAGCAATATTTAGAAATAAATATGTTTTAGCTGGAGCTATAGCTTTAGTTATTGGTTTAATTATAGCTATCGGTTATACAGTTACATCTATAAAAGATTTATTTAATCCAAATAACGATCAACAGATCATACAAGCCTCTAAAGCTAGAAAAGTTATAACTGATCAAGTCATAGATACAAATGAAAAACTTAAAACTGCTATAGAAGATAAAACTAAAAGTAATAAAGTTGACAATCAAGTTGTTGTTGCATATATTAAGAAAGAAACTAAATCTAATAATAAAATAAACAGTATTGTTAATGATTTAACAGTTAAACAAAGTAAAATAAAAATTAAGATTGATAAGATAAAAGATGATACTATAAGTTCTATAACTGATAGGAATGAAACGTCTGATTGTTCTTATGTTATTGATGCCATAGAAATGCAATATGATGCAGAGACTAAATCAGCTGAAGCAAATATAGATGCTTTGTTTGGAGTATATAATGAAGTAAGTAAGGAAGTAAAATGATTAAATATGTACTAATGGCAGTCATAGCGTTCATGTTTAGTGGTTGTTTTAGATGTCAACCAGTTATAGAAACAAAGGTAGTTTATAAAGATAAAGTTATTCTTGTAGCTCCTCCGAAAGAAGTACTTAACGATATCAGTATCCCAAGACCACCAGATAGGGAGTTATTTATTCAGTCTAGTTCCATAGATAGATTAAATATGCTTACCAATTATAGCATAGATTTGATGAAAAGACTTAACTCGTCTAATAATAGATTCAGAAGTCTTAGAGAATGGGTTGATAAACAAAAGAAAATATATAAGGAAGATAAGTAGTTAGAGGCAATACCTCTAACTACTTATTTGTATGCCTCTAATCTGCTCTTTATTCTGGCATATGCTATTTTGGTATCGTTGTTTGGATCTGATGTAGTGCCATTAGGTGTTATATAAACCGATTCGTCCAAAACTTTTAATAGATCGGTTAATACCGACAATAGGTTTTCTGTACCATTATTGATGTTAAAATGTGAAGCGTTCAGTGTTACTGAGTTGCTTGCTGTCATTGTAAGATCACTAGCTTCTAAATTAAATGACTTAGTTTTCAACTTTATATCGTTATTAAATACCATACTAAGTAATTCAGCAGCACTGTCAAACCCAATTTTATTACCTTTATCATCAAATATTTCAAATAGACCTACTTTAGTATCTATTTTCATATCCCATGTAGTTTCTTCTCCATCATTCTTGGCAGTATGTAAGCTTACCAACTTTTCAATATTGTCAAATAGCATACTATATGAATTATCATTGGTTAATTCTTTTGCTTCATCGTCATTACTAAATCTAAAATAATGAGTACCTTTTGTATGTATCGCAGATTTATCTAATGTGCTAAATACAAAGAACCAATAATAAACACCAGTATCTCGATGTCTAAATATAATTACCTCTTTACCAGCATTTAACGGTGGTACCTCATCATGAATATTCTCTAATAAACCCAGCCATGTAGCGTTTAGATTTTGTGGCGGTGCTTCATCTGCAGGAAAGAATATCTTTATGTCTTCGTTGTCTATTCTAATACATTTTACCGTATCGTTTCCAACAGAAGTATCTTCAGTAAGTCTGTATAATCCTATAGTCTTTAATCTAGTTAACGGTTTCATTTATTCTCCTTATCCACATTTAGGTGGTGATGTATCTATTCCTAAGTTACCACAATGTACGTGAGTTTTATCAATACAGATATCGTCATGGGTAATTGTACCACCAAGATATTTAACGCTACCAATGTTATGAGTATTATCGCTACTCGTAGTAGTCCATTTATTTGCGTTCATTGTTAGGTTTGGTGTAGTTATTGTCATTTTGTTTGTAGCATTATATTCTATGATTTTAGTATTGAATACTATTTTATCAATTATGTTAGCAGTGAGAGTATTTATAGAACTATCAAATAATAATTCATTGCCTTTACCATCTATAATCGAAATAACGCCCTTTTTAGTATTTATCATAATATCATATGTCGTATGTTCTCCATCGTTATCTGATGTATGTATACTTACTTCTTTATTAATTGTATCTACTTTAGTCCAATAGGTATTATCATCATGTAGATTTTCCATGAAAACATCTGTATTACTATAATAATGTATTACCTTCTCTTTTCTTCTAAGATCAAATTCATTATACATTGTCATCCAATAAAATTCATCTTCATTGGCATATCTAAATAACATTACTTGTTCACCTTTTTTAACCATAGGTGCAGTTTTACGGTTACTGTGTCCAAGTGCTAACCATTTAGCTTTTATAGTAACGCTTTTATTTAAAACTATTACTTCGGCTTCATTATCTATATCTTCGTTAGATACAGTTATGCCTTCTACATAAGCTATATCGCCATCAACATGTGTCATGTTTTCTATTGGAAAACATTCTACAATAAAACCATCTTCCTCAATATCCTTGGCTACTATAGCCACTGAGTACATGTGAAATCTACTAATATCATTAAGACGATTATTATTATTCATCACCATTCCTTTCTTTATCTTTAATCAGATAAATGTTATGGGTAAGAAAAAGAAATAGACTTTATCTTACATATGATACCATGGTATCATATGTAAATATTATTTAAATTATAATAAAAGATTAATAATATATGAGTACTCTTCCACTAAGTTATCAAAATTGTTTTCACTAATCAATATTGAACTATAAGTACTGGTACCAAAAGTGGGAAGTTTATAAGCAATATATTCGCCATCATCAATACCTATACTAAAAATACTTTCACCGAGTAAATTCATTTTGATTTTTGCTTTAACTCTAACATAATTGTTATTAGTTATACTTGGTATAATAATAGATTTAAGCATTAATAATAACTCATCTACATGATATAAATCACCAAAGAAACCTTTTATGTTATTAAGCGTTATAGCATGGTCTCTAGTATCAAAATCAATATCTAATGATCTAATCGATGTCTCAAACATTAAACTTTGTAACGTTTCATTTAAGGCATATGCTATTTTACTATTTTTACTACCATCTTTTAAAGTTGAGAAGGAACCATGAAATAATGGAGCAACATCAATTATTTCAACTATATCTTTAATATCAGTGTTTATGTTATTTAGTAAATCTAAAGTTAATGTGTTTACTATTATTGTTCCACTTAATATGCCTAAGGTATTTAGAAAATGATTTTCAAAGATCTGTCCCTCTACTAAACTACATATAGCTGTATTTAAATTATCTATTGAACCCATACTTATTTTATTCATTTCATAATCAAGTATAATGGCATTTAATAACTCAGACGTACTGTGTGATAATATGTTATTCCTAAATTTAGAATTTATTGGAATAATGCTAGAATCGTTTCTTATATCGGTATAGTCTGCAGTAAATGTGTTTTTAGCATTTATAGCTCTTATGATATCTTCTGGTCTACATGTTTTTAATTTTGTTTCTTTATCTGAACTACTTATTATCTGATAATTCTTCATATTGCGAACATGTGTGGGTTCTTTAAAATTATCTACAGTATACTCTGCCACGCTATTTATGTATAGTAATGTTCTATCATTTATTGTGTTGTCATCAGTAAACCCTAATACTATTGTAACTATGTTAATACCATTGTGCGAATGTTCAGTTTTAATCATAAAGCTGTAACGTTCACTTTCCCAGCCATTGTCAATGACTGCATCTCTAGTCTCTTCAGAATACCTAAGTACATCAGGGTTTATTTTACTTACGCAAAATGGTTCAACCAGTGTACCTTTATTTATAATTGTATCTATTTTGTCTATGTTTTCATATGATATATTTCCTACTACATCCCTACTACATATGTCACTGTAACTGTTCATCTTAAAGAATTTTATTTCCTTTATTATAGGACTATTTTCTGGAATTTTAAACATTATGTACTCCTTATTGTTAGAGGTATCATCTAGGATACTTAACCGACATAACTTTGATACTGCCACGTATCTACATATATTATATATGGTTGAAAATAAGTGGAAAGTTAGATGTATAATTATTAAACGCAATATAAATAATTGAATAATTAAAGGATATGATATGTATATAGAAAATTTAACACTTAGCAGATATAAAAGATTATTTTTGGCATATATAAATAAATTGGAATATACCCCAGAAAAAAGAATAAATATAATTGTTGGTAAAAATGGATCTGGTAAGTCCTCCACTTTAAAAGAACTTACTCCGTTGCCAGCTAATTTAACTAAAGACTATGATGAAGATGGTTATAAAAAAATAACTATAAAACATAAGGGTAGTAAATATGTGTTGACTTCTGGCATAGTAGGTAAGAATAAACATAGTTTCATGGTAGATAATGAAGAGCTTAATCCAGCTGGTACAAGAAAAGTACAACTTATGTTAGTTAAAGAACACTTTAATTTAACACAAGATATACACGATACTCTTATAGGACTAAAGAACTTTACATCTATGTCAACCGTAGAAAGAAAAAATTGGTTTACAAATATATCAACAGTAGACTACACTTATGCTATAGGCGTATATAATAAGATAAAGCAAAGACATAGGGATATAGTGGGAGCATTAAAGATATCTCAAACAGAATTAACCAAAGGTAGCGATAGTATTAAAACCGAAGAGGAAATAAATTCTATAAAGGGTGAAATAAAAATACTTAAAGAGATATTGGATCTGGCTATGTCTTCTAAAGAACAATTTAGATCACCAGTAGATATTGATGAAACCAAACTTATGATGCTTGTTGATATGGGTTATAAAGTATTGTCAGAACTCAATAAACCAGATCTAGATGTAGATATAGATGTTGCTATTGGATCTATTAGTAATGAAATTACTCTTTTAAAGAATGAGATAGAAAAACAAAATAAAATATTGAAAGATCTAATGTTTATGGAAGATACTAAAGATAGTTCTGATGCCAAACTTATAGATGAAACAATACTTGAGTTGCAAAAAAAGATAAGTACACTAGAAGATTCATTTATAGTGAAAATACCAAGAGATGATCTTCCTGAATTTATAAACTCTTTTAATTATAGATATCAAGACATCATAGTTATATTAAATGAAATTTCTATTAGGAATGATGCTGATTATGATATAGACCTATATAAAAAGAATTTAACAGATATTGATGTTATAAATGCAAATATAAATACATTTGTAAATCTTAGAGAGACTTTATTTAAAACGAAGGATTCTATGGAACATAATAGAGATCATAATGAAGTTGAATGTGTTAAGTGTGGTAATATTTGGTCTATAGGTTATGACGAAAAAGAGTATAAGATAGTTATTGATAAGATAGATAAATTAAGTGTTAAAATAGAGAAACTTAAAAAAAGACTTGATGAACTTAATGAAGTAGTAAGTACTTTTAAAGAGAAAATAACCTATACTAAACAGTTGTTATCTATTAAAGACAATGAAACTAATTTATACAATAAACAGGTTTTAGAACATGTTCTTGATAAATACAATGTTCTTACCGAAAGCAAAGCTATTATAGACTATATGTATAAAGTTAAGAATAATGTAGCAGAGCTTGAAAAGATACCTATTTATGTAAAAGAATATGAAATGCATCTTAAAGATAAAGAGATATTAGAAGTAAAACGTAAAATGGAGGTTGAATACTTCAATACTAATAAGGATAACATAGAAGAAGAGTTAAGTAACAACAAGGTCAGATTAAAAGAACTTGATAATAAGTTAAACTCTGTTAAATCCTATAAATCCAATTTATCTATACTTACAAAGATATCTGATACTCTTATAGATAGTATTAAGAAATTGAACTCTAATAAACAAGTAGAGATATCTATGGCCAGAAATAATAGTCTTAACGAATCCATTAAAGTTATAAATCTTGAGATAAGTAAATTAGAATCTATAATATCAGATTCTTTATATAACTCTAAACTTATAGAGAATAACAAAGAGAAAGTTATAGAGTTGGATAAAAGAAAGAAAGCCACCGCTTTATTATTGGAAGTAATGTCTCCTAATAACGGTTTAATAGCTAAATCGATAACACAATTTCTTGATATGTTCATAAACGATATGAATTCTATAATAAATAAGGTATGGAATTATAGTATAGATGTTCTTCCTTGTAAGATAGATGATGGAGTTGATTTAGATTATAAGTTTGAGGTTAGGGTAGATGGTAGAAACGTTATGGAGGATGTTAGTAAGACTAGTTCATCTATGAAGGAGATAATTAATTTAGCTTTTAAAATAGTGAGTATGAAATATCTTAATATGGAAGATTATCCATTATACTTAGATGAGTATGCTGCATCATTTGACGCACATCATGCTATAAAAGCATATGACGGTATAGAGACGTTAGCTTCATCCAGCTTTAATCAAATTTTCATGATATCGCATTATGAAAGTACATACACCAGGTTCAGTGATTGTGATATATCTGTATTAGATGCAGAGAATATATTGCTTAATGGAGATATGGAAATAAATAGAGTATTAAAACTTAGTTAGTATAACCATATGGTTATACTAACAGTTACATTTTATTTTTTTTATATAAGATTCTAGGTTTCTTATATGGGTATCTTTTTTATCTAATAGCGTTAATGTTTCTTGGTATCTAGTTCTAAAACTTTTCTTAACAGATGATTTGTTCTCTCTAAGTAATTCCATTTGCTTACTTGTAGTATCATCTAACAATACTTTAGCAGAGGTAGGGATCTCTTTTAAGGCAGCTTCTACTCCGAGATTGTCGTATATAACATTAATCAAATCATCTTTCAACGTTGTAAGATCTAAATCCAATGGTAATAAGCCTAATGAAATAGCCAGCATCCTTTCTTGATGTTGTTTACCAACTATAACAGGTATACTTAATATTTTATTAGCTGGTACATAAAGATATTCGTTACCAGTACTTAATAGAACTACTATAGGTACTTTATTTTCAAGATCTCTTGCTAGGTCTTCTTCAGTAAGACCTACTGGTTTATAGATATTGTCAAGAGGTTTATCTGTAGCAAGTTCATCTAGACTACGTATAGCTGTAACAAGGTATTCTTCTAAACTACTTAATACATTATCAAATGGGGCTGCTAACACAAACTTACCTTTTGAATTTATTGGTGGTACTGTATATTCCATTATTATTCCTTTATTTATTTAATCAATAAAATGTTATGGGTAATAATTGAAAAAAAAAATAAACATGATATTAGATATCATGCTCATCCAGATCAACTGACAGTCTGATCTTATTTGGTGTCATAGACACAACTTTAATGTTGAATTTTGTGTAGATATTAACAAGATCATTGAAATTATCAATAATATCAGTATAACAAAATCCACCACATACTAGTTCATCGAACTCTCCAGAGCTTGAAGCTATTGGAAATGTTCTTTCCAACAACTCTTTATGTACTGTATCAAATCTTACGATAACTACCATAGTTCTTGGATCTATATTTTCTAGTTGTTCTTCAGTTAGTTTTTTCATTGTCTTCTCCTATTTCCTTAATATAGTCTTTGAATCTATTTAGCTCATTAAGACTCATATTACATTCGAACTCTTCAGTCCATTCTAATGTACAAAGCTCAGCGATGCTTTTACCAGCATCTTTATAATCCTGAACAGTTCCAGGACTAACTTGATCTTTTAATACATCAACCACTATTTTGTTATTATCATTGTATTCAACAACAACTCTAACTGTTCCTACGTATATAAGATCTACTTCTCTTTTATTGTCTTGTCTTATTCTACTAGCGAAAGCCATACTATCTTTTGGATAGTTTCCTCTATTGTCAAAGTTTCTTGTTAGAGGACTAACCCCAGTAGTAGTAAAATTATTAGAAAAGTTTTGTGGATTAAATGACATAATGTCTCCTTCCGTAATAGACCATTGATTATAGGTTCTAACTTTTGTTAGATTATTTTAAATTACCCATAATAAAAGAATCATTAGCTATTTGATTCTTCCCCTATTACTACTTTTATTATATATGGTTGAAATATATTCGAAACTCAATTTTAACAGTTTTTATAGACTAAGTAATTTTATGATAAAATATAAGGAAATTAATATGTTAGATAATGAAAAACAATATGCTGCTTGTGTGTATACTGATGGTAGTGCTAATAATATGTTGAAGATATGGGGATGGGGTTCTCACGGTTATATATATGACATTAATGAAAAGCCTAAGGTTACTAAAAATAAGCCAGTTAATATGGTAGTTACTGACATAGGATATTTAGAACCAGGAGAGTTGAAGATCAAACCAAATGAATTAGTTAATCCAGTAGTTTATTTAGATTGGTATGGATCTTACCGTAGAGCTGGTACAAATAATGTTGGAGAATTATTAGCTATAATAGAAACAGTAAAAAAATTACTAGAACATAATGTTACTAAGATAACTTTATTCTCAGATTCTACATATGCTATTGGTGTATTTAAATCTAGCAAAACTAAAACAAAAGAATCTATAATTAAAAACGTAGAAGCTAATCAGGACTTATGGTTACTTGCTAAAGATATAAATGATACTGTAGAAAAAAGTAATATAGAGTTAACTATAGAAAAGATAAAAGCACATAATGGACATCTTGGTAATCATACGGCAGATGATATGGCTATGCTTGGTAGATACAATTCTACTAAAATAATGAATGATGAAGAGATTGATTTTACATTAAGGGAACCACAAGGTTATTGGAAGCCTAAAAATGAAAGACATCCTTTCTTAACAGCTAAACAAATATTCTTTACCAATAACGATAAGAATCCAAATGAGTATTCTTTATTAGGTTATAAGGAAGAAAACGAGATAGGTAAAAAAATGCATATAGCCAACTTTGGTTTAGTTGTTTTAAAAGATAAAGATGAGACTATAGACCTTATTAAGAATACATATAATGAGTTACTGGGAGAACACTCAGTAGTGTCTACTGTTAGAATGGATCTTTTATTTAAACCAGATAACTTTAAATATGTAGAAAGATATGGTAAGAAATGTTTAATGCCTTTAAATAAAAATAGAAGGGGTATAAGTATACTAGAAAAAGAAATAGTGGCTAACTCTATAAATCCTCCAGCGTTAGCTTATACAGCCTTAAATAACCTAGACAACCTAAGAGTTGTATTAAATGATTTTAACGCTCTGAAGGCAGATAAAGGCTATATAACAGGCAAAGAATTTATTGACATTACAGATATGTATTATACTACTAATGATAAAGGTAAAAATGTATTTAGACAGGAATTAGGTAATGATATTAAAAGTTTAAAATATGTCTATGAAGTAGATGATAAAAAAGCAGATCTTATAATTCAATTTGGTAAAGACATACTTGCTAGAAATCCTATGAAGAAACTAGAAAAATTAGAACCTAAAGTATATTTAGTTATAGTAAATAGTAACAATGTAAAGTTGGACTATTATACCATAGTTGATATAGAAAGTACAGGCGATCAATCTGTATGGAGTAATTTTTATGCAAAGACAGTTTTTATAAAGTAAGAGTAGTATAGCATATGCTATACTACTCTATACCTCATATTTAACATATGAATGTTATCTGCTATATTTTTAAAAAGATTAAATTCTCTTGGATCTTTTTTACGATTAACTAAATTTTTTCTATAACCTTCATAATTCAGTTTTATTAAATGTTTGGCATAAGAATCAATATCTTTAAAATCTATAATGTTATAGTTTAAGTTATATAATTCAACAATGTCTAATAATAAATTATCTAGATCATCCTTAGTGAATGTTATTTCACCAAATTCAATTTTATCTGTTGTCATATTTTCTCTCCTTTAATCAGATAAATGTTATGGGTAAAAAAATAAATAGAGTAGAAACTACTCTATCTTACTATCTAAGGTACTTGAACCAAAGATAGTAGTCATACATATTTTGTATAACGTTTAATATTAACATAACCATGGTAAATTGTATAATATCTATATGTAGAACTGATATAGATACTACTGCTATACCTGAACCAATAGCTCCACCAATAGTTATAGTTAAGTCAGCTGCTTTTCTAATTAACTTAAGTGCTTTGTTTCCAGAATCTGTATTAAATTCTTTTTGCTCATAGGCTCTAGATGTTTCCCCAGTTATTTTTCTAATAATAGCAGATCCTATAATAACGCCATATACGATATAACCAGCAGTGGCTAAATCACTCGTATATATAAGACTTATATATAATGCTATTAAGAAGATGGTTTCCTGTGTTATAGATGCTAACTGTCCACCTTTTAATGTAACCCAATTAGTATGGGCTACTTTGATTCCTACTAGAGCAGTTATAAATATAAGCATCTCAAAGATAGGTATCACATCATTACCCATTGCATTCTTAGCCATAATCATGAATGTAGTTAAAGCCATCCATGTTGTAGTTCCTAATAAATCACTTAGTATCATTGCTCTTGACCATTTTATATAATTTGTTCTTTTCATTATGTTCTCCTTAAATTACCCATAATATATTTTGTTACTTAAAACTAAAAAATAACAGATACCAAATTGGTACCTATTATTAAAGATACTTAGACAATCTGTCTAACTCTTTTCTATATGACTCGATCTTAGCTGCTTTCTCTCTAGCGTCTTCAATAACCCTTTCCATATTTATGCCAACTATATGTTTGGCTGACAATAATGATTGAGTATTTATTGAAAATATCTCAAACATATATTCACTATTTATCCTAGAATAAATTCTAGAATATACATATTTGCGTCTATCTTTTTTATTTAATCTAACTCTTTTATTTAATTTAAGCATCATAATACCTCATTAGCTTTTACAATACACTCGATATTATTTCTAATATCAGTTGCTTGTATTGGTTCATCTTCATAGTTGAATACTATTTCACCAATATTAAAACCCATACCGTTAAAATGCGTGCTAGCCATTCTAGCATGATCAGTTAATAGCGTTAATGTTTCTAGATTAAACACTGTATCTTCTTCCACGTCCATTCTGATATTATACATTATCTTTCCTCCACTTTAACTATAATGTTACTGCATTCGGTATTTGACCATATTGTAACTGAACCATTCTTTACTTCCCAACAATGACCTGTTCTTGTTTTACTTAAAGGCATTATTTCATATGCCCAACCATTACAAACCTCTACCATTTTCTCACATCCGTCTACTGTTATAACTTGCATTTTAGTTCCTTATTTATTTTTTAATAATTACCATTAATTGATATAGGAAATTATTTCTTTTAGAATATCTTTTAATAAAGATATCAACACAGTTCTTAAAAGAGATATTAAAAACTTTCTCATGTGGATTCCTAGTCAAATTTTACAGTATGGTACCGTCAGTACCATACTGTAGTCATTTGTTTATTTCTAGTTAATCCATCGAACTAAATCGATCCACCATATTAAATGGTCCATTCACTAACGATACGTATACCGTAAATGATGGTTCACAGTAATTACAACTGCAAACTCTAATTATATTATATATGGTTGAAAAAAAATGGAAACTCAACTTAGAGCATTTAATGCTCTAAGTTGTTAAATTACCTTTTTTTCTCTGTACCAGATAACAAAGCCACAGAATTAAATTTAAAATCCAATAAAAGTTTATCTTGTCTATGGTAGTAGTATTCTGTTTTCTTAACAGCTAATATGTTACTTTCACGACTAAAATGATCTTCATTGAAATCTACACCTAGATACTCTGCTCGATTTTTCTCAACTTCCATGTTTAAGAAATATATTTTTCTATAGATTTCGTACCTAGTCAATTTTGGTTGTTTATAGTAGATGCTGTTTGATTTAGATCTGGTCCATATAATATCCATTTCATTGTTGGTTTTTATACTTGGGTAGATATCTACGAACCTTTCAGCCAATTTACCAAAATTATCTAAATGAATCTCTGGCATATCTATATAGAATCTACAGTTATTCTCTAGAATAAAACTATTTATTATCTTAACTATGTCATCTTTTGATCTGGCTTCAAGCACAGTATAATTTACATTTTTAAGCTTACCAAATGTTCTTATATCATCAGCTTTGGCACATGCTTGCTTTATGGCTTCTGCTGTTTCCTCACATGTTATGAAGATGGAGTTATAACTTGTACCACTGGTTTGTTCTGTTATAAATAACCTAATAAGCTCGGTTGTTTTACCGCTTCTTGCTTTACCTACTATACATTTTATTTTATTCTTTTCCATAGTATTTCCTTTTATATTTTAAATTTCTACCATTAATGCTTTATCTGTATCTTTAAAATACACTTCAGCTCCATTAAACCACTTATCTATTAGATCTATTTCTTCACATATATCATCATATGTTAATATAAGATCTTTATCACTAAACATATTAGTTTTATATAGCCCAATATCATTCATGAAGAATGTATCACCTCTAGCGTTAATAACCTTAGCATAGATTTTATCATTCTTTCTAAGGTAAGACTCTGAATAATAATAGATTCCATAGATGTTAAATTCATTTACATTTCTGGTTTGAGGTTTAACCTTAATGTATATGTTATCAAAACTGGTTTTAGTAATGGATGCTATGCTACATTTAACTTTAGCCAAATTACTACCACCACTACCTATGACATGTTTTATTTCAATAGTAGGTACATAAATAGTAAAATTCAACTTAGGTCTGCCAATAAACTTTGTTGGTAAAAATACATAACCATCAAATTGTGCCAAATGTACTTTAAATGCTCTAAGTTCCTTTTCAGCCAACTCAAGGTTTCTATCCTCATGGACAGGATACGAATTAAACATTCGTATATCGTCTTTATCTTTTAAAATGTTGGACATTATAAGTACTCCATCTTTGTATTTTCAGATATAGTTATGCCTTTATGCTCATATATGTTTTCTAATGTATCTGTAAAATCTGTATCAATATATGCTAAGTTATCGATATGCGATTCCTTAAGTTCAGCAACAACATCTGCATCTAGAACGATGATCTTTTTATCCTCATCAACTTTATATGTAATATCATGGTTCTTAAAGTATTTAATAAACCATACAAATATACTTTCACTTTCTTTAACATAAAGTTCGCCTAATTCATTCTCTATTTCTTCTAATCGCTCATCGATATCATCAAGTCCATTTACATGACTCTCATCTATGTCTAAACCTTTACATCTGATAACTTCAGCTTGTGCAAGTAACTCTTCTTCTTCTTTTCTTAAACTTTCTATTCTAGTCATAACGACTCCTTTATATTTATATCTGATACTGCCATGTATCTATATTAATAATATATAAGTAAAAAAAATTAGATAACTACTTAGGACATATGTCCTAAGTAGTTACATCTTAACGATTTTTATAAGGTTATTAACCATGCCTATTTGATGGTTTATTAAACTATAATTAGTCATTGCTATAGATATCAAACTAGCATTATTATCTAGACCAGTAGATAATGCATGTAATGTAGATTTAGTTATTTCAAACTTATTATCTTTACTAACAATATGTTCATGTAGCATATTAGTTTTTTCAGCTATCTCTTTAACTAAGCTATCTATTTTACTAAAATTAACCTTACCAAGTTTATTTCCTAGAATGGCAGTATCTTCAGCAAGCTTAGGCAATGAAGTTAAATTTGGTACAAGTTTACCAACTGGCATTCTATCGTTGTTAGAGTTAACATCTATAACCCCAGATAGATTATTTTTTATCTCATAAGCAACTTCTTCGGTTTTTTCAAAAAGTGTTTTCTTAGGTTTAAAAGATTTTCTGTAATCTTCATCAGACATTATCTTACTTAAGATGACATTTAACTCACTAAGAGAATCTATAATTAAAGAACCTAACATATGTTCATTTTTACTAAGTTTATTTTCAAGTTCTATTAGGTTAGTGTTTAAACCAATAACGACTGGGGTTTCTCTAGATTCTATACTAGCATAACTTTTATTCTTAATAATTCTCTTAAGAGAACTAATATCACTTCTAAGTTGTCTAAGTTCTTTATTGCTTTCACCAGATATACCACTTATGGTTTCTGTAACACCAGAGAATAATTCGCTAATAGAATTTAATCTATTTAAAACAAAGTTATTTATATTACTAATTAAACCATTTTCATTACTAAGCATATTAACCGCTTCATCTACTGATTCAAAACTAAGAGTTTCTTCTAACGTTACTAACTGATTAACTTTTTCCATATTCTTTTTCCTTTTATCCCATACATCTTGTATGTTCTGTGATTGACTACCCCATTTAAGATTGGTAGCATTACAATTCTCTTTATTATCGTCCTTATGCATAACGACAAAACCTTTTGGACCAACTCCATGAAATGCAGTACAAACCAATATATGTACATACTCCATTTTACTTTTGGTGCTACCATCTTTAAAAATAGATACTTTAAGATAGTGTCCAGCACTAACACCTTTAGTAAAATTACCTGTTTTCAATGTAAGTATTTCTCCAAGGTTACTCGCCAGATACTTACTAAATCCAGGTATAGGTTTCCATATTCTATCCATAGCATTTAATGGGACAGGTATCCTATTTGATACATCTACATTAACTGGCAACTCAATTGGTATTATGTTTTTATGTATATAAGGAGCTTCCTCATCTACATATAGGCCATCATCTGATAGACTAAATACTTTATAGTACCATCCATCAAGTTTTCTATGTTTTTTCTTAATAGCTTTAACAAGGTCTTTTAATGTCTTATACATTTTTATATAACCAGTGCTATTTACCTTAATTTCTATTTTTTTATTAAGTATATCTGTTTTATAAATTGGTAAATATAATACCACTAATTACTCCTTATAATACATTATTTCATATAAATGTTAGGTGGTAAAAGAAAAATACCATTAGGTTAGATGTGCCATGGCACATCTAACATTATTTCTTAAGTTAATAAATATTGCATGACAATAGTGTATTGCTATCATTATCAATTTGATATTTAAGCTTATACTTTATTAGACACCCACATTTTCATCTTCCTTCCTAATCATATGCAAGGTTAAGTTTTTATTATCTACTTTAAAATACTTAAAAGGATTACTTTCTTCAGTTACATAGCCAGTAACTACATGTGGTCGATACCCCTTTCTAACAAAGATACCAACATTCTCCATAGAGGCTAAGTACTCTTGACCATCATACTGATCTAAATTATTTAATTTAGTTATGATATTAATTACATTAGCATTACTTAAACCTTCATTCATGTCTATCATAACAACATTTTCTTTTGGTATCTTATTGCATTTGTTACCACAGATATCGTCAATTTCATCATCTATAACTATATATGTTTCCACATTGTGTCCAAATTCAAACAGGTAATCCAATATCTGTTCGCCTCTAAGATTCTTCTTCCTAGGAGTTGAACCAATTATGCGATCTAGATATTTAAATCTCTGTTTCTCTAATTTTCTTTTAAGTTGATTTTCAAACCATGATGACGAAATAACTATTTTTAAATCAGGCACTCTTTCAAGTATAAATTCTAATCTTACCATAAGATGATGTTCAATTGGATCATTTCCAATATTATTAAAGCCATGACTGTAGTAACTTGGACCCATGATATTAAGTACACCATCTACATCTAAGAATAATATTTTCATTACTGACCACCAATATAAAAAACAATGGTACCATCATCTAAATTTTTTAAACCGTGCTTAGTATTAGTAAAGCGAGCTGGGTGTTCATGTAAGCTTCCATCAAGATCTTGTTGTACGAACCCCTTTCTATCAACAATAATAATATTACTAGTAGTTCTAGATATTGGTTCGAGAAACGACTTTTCAATATTGTAATTCTCCATAATAATCCCCTTTATTCCATTACAGATTCACCAGTAGACTTAAAATACTTTAAGTCTACTGTAGCATCGTGTTCTAAATACTTAGCTGTATTATAAACACACATTGTTTTATCTATTTTATGTTTTACGTTCATGCTACTTAGTAAAATAGAATGTCCTTTAACACATTGATTATAGTATTCACCAAATAAAGTTATCTCAGTATCCTCACCAATTTCAATATGTTTGTAAAAATGTTCTGCAAACTTATTTACATATGGAATGCTACCATGACTAAATTGCATAATATTTATATTATTAATCTCTAAAGATTTAAATTTATTCATATGCTGTTCGAACTTATCCATAAAACTATAATCGCCATCAAATAGAATTCCAGAGAACTCTGTAGCCATTAAATCTTCTATATGTTTACTCCTAAATAATTTATTTAAACGATGTTCTAAATTAAATTTTCCTAACGCAATATTATTTTTATATCTTTTAGGAGTTTTTATCTTAGTTGTTAACATATCTAAGAAAATCTTTATACCTTGTTTACGAATAGGACATGCTATGCCATCTACAATAAACTCTTTACCATATAGGTAATACTTAATAATATCACTACTAAACGCTTTAATATATATTAAACGTAGTTTAATGTCAACGGTACATTGGTATATAATAACTGTATCAAAACGTTTAATGTATTCTATATATTCATCCATCATCTTAGCATTATTGTTGTTGCCAATAGTGGACCATCCTGGATGAACCAGGATACCTACTTTAGTTTTCATTGTTCCTCCTCAATAGGATCCAGATTATACTTAGGTATGGAATATGCTTTCTTTTCTTCTTTTATTTTGTCAAGTGTTCTTTGCGTTTTTCTAACCTTTTCTAATAATGTCCTGTCTAGAGGCGTTTGTATCGCATCTTGTAAATCAACAATACTTACTTCAAACCCATCAGTACCCGTGGTTGAAGCTATGGCACTTTTAAGTTCTTCCATAAATTCATCTGGAGTTTGTTTAGATTGTGAAACTATCTTTATATCACCAACTATCTTCTGTTTAAAGTTGTCCATGACTAATTCCATGCATAAAGATGATCACTAACATACCCGCATGTAGCAATAATCTCTTTTTCCATAACCGCTCTACCAGCTATCATCTCAAGACTTGTTGCATCTACATACATATCGTTCTCTTCAGCAAATTCCATAAGGTCATCTGGTAAAGGTATATGGTCTATCCAACCATCGAACCCTTCAAGTATCTCAACTTTACGATCTGGATGAACTACATATAGCCTATACCATTTACATGTATTTTCTATAGTGATAACTGGTTTATCAGCTTTAGTATGTCTATATACTAATGGTACGTTTCCTTTAGTACTATAGTATGTAGTATAGTCATCATCTATAATAGTTAAACCAATTAACAAATCTAAAGCTTTGAATATATTGAATTTAATATCGTCTGTAGCATCTTTAACTGCTTCAGGGATGCTGCAATCTAATGGTGTTAGCATGTGTAGGTTAGAGAAATCATTTATAACTTCACCAGTACTTATATTAACTACTTTATAACACCTATATTCAGGAGATTCATTCTCAAATCTAAAGTATCCTGGTTTTATGACTACAATCATATCGCCATAGTAAGGCATGCTGTTGTGCTTATCTTGCTTATAAACTACATGGCCGAATTTAATAACTTCCCCATTAGCATCTAGATGACTTAAACATTTTTTACCATCGTAATATAAATATCCATCTCTTATTTCAATATTTGATTTTTTCACAATATCTCCTTTTATTAAATATTGCCTGTCTGAATTAACTCTATTTGCCCAGTACCCCAATCTTTATTAATGTCATGTATTTCTGGATTAAAACGGATCCTACCGTCAGCTTCTGGTAAACCAAGAGCGTATGAGTTTTTACCATTATCCTCATTCGGATAGTATTTTTCATGATTTCCATTTTTCTTAAGAAATTCAATCGTTTCCGATAAAGGAATGTTATTATTTCCAACATTTATTTTATGTTCAATACCATATATAGAAACTATGTTGTTAGCAGTATCTACAATATGAATATTGGGTTTAATCATTTTATTCATTTATTCTCCTTTTTCAATTTTGGTTGTTAATATTTTACATATTTCATCCGTATTTAAATTCGGACCTATAAGCAAGTCACCTGTTTCAATTGTCTTTTCTACATTTACATAATCCGTAGCCCATATTTCGATACCAAGAATTCTTGATATCATAGTCATAACTTTTGTTCTACGTTCGTTTGTAAGTAGTTCCGATATTGGTTTAAAGCTATTAAACTCAACTCTTCTCCGTGTTGTACGTCCAAGCATACCCTTTTGTTCTATGTGGACATCTACATTATCTCTTATTAGAGTAGTTATAATATCAGCAATCATTATACTTGTTTCTAATTTCATTCTATCTCCTATTTACTAAATGTCAATGGTCCTAGATTAATAGGATTATTAAAACCATCTATTATATGGTTATGTCCATGTATAATAATTTGATCTTTTAGATCATGATGATCGCTTCTCACTAGATTCATATCACCAATGTGTCCATCTATTATATCTGCGATTTCATCGTTGCAGTATATAGTATAATCAGCACTATAATTAGTAGTATCAAATTTCTTTTTTAAACCTTGGTCTATCTTTTTAAGAAGGGTAAACAGAGTTTCAGATTTATTTGTCATTATTTTTTCTCCCAAACATACTAGATAAAACCTCATGTAATAGTTTAGTATCATCTACACAGAAACTCATCATTTCATCGGTAGATATATTAAAACAATCTTCAGGTTTACCGACATATTTAATTGTTTTACCTAATTCAGCCTTAGCCATATCATTTAATGTAAAAGCATGTTCTTTTTTCTTATTGTTGTTATAGAAAGTAACCATGTCTAAGAATTTAAAGTTAATAGGCAATTCAACTGTATAAGTATACTTCCATACATCCAATGGTTTTATTTTATCACCATCCATAGTTGTTCTTTCTACAACTATATTGACATTCTTATCAGGATACTTATTATCAGGGTCCACAAGTTCTCTTAAAGGAACTCCTAAAGCTTCAGCACGATGACTGATGAGACTTAAGAATGTATCTAAGAAACTTATTAAAACATAGTCATAATTAAGAGAATCTAAACTTCTAAAAAAACATTGTATCATTGATTTCTCATCTGGAAAATCGCTAATATTAAATGTGAGCGTGCTACCGCATGGGTTGTTATCTTTTACGATAACAAACCCAAACATTGGACCATAGCCCATATTTTCTTTTAAAAATGAATACTCAAAATCTATAACAGCTATTTTACTGTGTCGATTTACATTATACATGGTTAAACCCTATAAAACAATTAGGCATTTGATACTCTGGAAATTCCTTAACGAATTTATCTTTAAGGCGTCTAAACGTATCTACATCATCATCTTCAAACGATACCAACATTAACTCAAGACCATCAGCTATTGCTTTCTTGTCTAACTCTCTTAATTCAGCAATGTCCGCTCTTAAATCATCTACGCTCATTTTCTACTCCTATTTTTTTATTTACATTATACATAATACATTATCTTTATTCTATAATGAATGCATCATCTAATGATTTGAACTCCATCTCACTAATTTCTGAACGGATGCTATTACTATTGCCAGATAATGAGATACATGAAAACGACCCATCAGTTTCATGTACTGATACGTTATAATTGTCACATTTTATATCCTTAACAGTTTTACCAGAAATCCATTTTTCAAAGAATATATCATTATCCATATCAGGATCTTTATCCACGTGTAATGTTAGAACATAAAGATTACCATGACAAAGCACCCATATCTCTTGTTCAGTTATAACCATTTTATCTACATCAGTAGCACTGCCAATAAAAGTCTTATTACCATCAATAACTGTAAAGTTAACTGAATATTTAGTCTTTTCTACTTTTACTTTAAAACCATTTTTATTAAATTCTTGCATCTTATATCTCCATTTCATTTATTTAAATACTGCTTATTGTCAGTATGTCTTATTTTACGCCAAGTTTACTATTATACCAATGATTGTCATTTTTTTATTTTTCACTAGATATTATAGTTCCTTATTTAAAATCTTAGTTACAATATTAGAACCAACCTCACCTTTTTTATCATATACTGATCTAGTAAACACATCACCAACTGTTTCAGCCTGTAAGTAATCATTAGTTAAAATAAGACTGCCTGCATGTTTAATCTTTTTTATATCACCAGTAAAGTAAACTGTCTTCTTATCCTTATGAAATAAAGCATACGTTGCAACAGATACCCATGCATGAGACCTATATTTAGGTATGTATATAATTACCACTTTAGCATTGTCTACTTTAGCAAGTATATCATTCTTAATCTTTTCTGAACTATCAAGATCATATGTTAACAATCTACGCTCCATTTGAAGTTTAGAATTGTATGTATATTTAGCCATGAAGTCTTTCTTATCATCAAGACGTTCTTGCATCTCTTTTCTAATAGCTAAGACTTTACCACATGCTTTCATAAACATATTATTAACAGATACTTTACCTTCTAAATCAGCTCTCTTAATCTCAGCTTCAAGTTCTTCCATTCTAGAAACAGTACTATTTCTAATTGACGTTTGGCCATAGTAGAATATAATGGCATCTTTAAGTTCTTTCTTTCTAAGAACCTCATCACGCTGTTGATTTAGTTTAATAGCAAAAGCATCTACGCCCGCATTACTAATAATACTCTTAGCTCTAAATGTCAATACCGTACCATGACTATTGCTTAATCCAGTTGGCATCATACCAGTTACTAAATAATTCATTCCATAATATCCCTCAATAAGCAATATTATTTCAAAATCTGATGGTTTTGTTTCAGGTTTAAGTGGTACATTGAAAGTTTCATATAGCTTAGTATATGCATCTATAAACTCAGTACCGCCAGGCAATGTCATTAGATCTGTGTAATCTAAATCTAAATGTACGGAACCAATCATTTTTTTAATATTATCAAATGTAACCCCACCACTAACTAATGAATCGCCTATCTTAATAACATTAACTAAACATCTACCCGTGATCTCTTCCATACGTCTATTGCTATGCGTAGGTACCATAAAGTAATTTTCTGTTAAATCTAGTTCCATAATGAACTCCTTGTTTATTGTTATATTTATTCGATACTGCCTAGTATCTATTTTAATAATATATAACTATAATAATGTTGAAAATAAAACTTTAACAGTTAGCATATGTTTGATAATAAACATCTATAAAGATATGATGATAAACAAAGGATAAAATAATGGCTATTAAATTTAATGTACCAAAGCCTAGACAGGCTAGAATATTAATAAACATCGGTGCCTCATTTGACATCCCTACAGGTTTCCCTGTAACTGGTGCAAAAGGTGAAACAATATGGAATGGTGGTATTGGTTTAACTACAGGTATCATTGGTAGAAGCAATAACTTTAAATCTTCTATTATGCATTATATGATGTTATCTGCAGCAGATAAGATAGCATATACTCATGAAACATCTATGCATCTTTATGATACAGAGGTTACAGCTATACCTGAAAGATTGGATGCTTTAGGTAATCAATTCGAACATCTTGGTAAGGATGTAGCTACTAGGGAAGATCCATCTTTAGTCATAACTGATAAATCGCAATACGCTGCTGATGAATGGGGTAGTCTTTTAAAAGCGTTTCTATCTGAAAAAGAAAATGATAAGAATTCTATTATTGATTATACTGCATTCAGAGATCCAAATACTAAAGGTATGCTTAGAACACAGGTTCCCACATTTGTAGAGATAGATTCATTATCTGAATTTGAAGCAGGTACTACTATAGAGATGCTTAATAAGAGTAAGTTAGATGATGGTTCTACAAATACTTTATTCATGAGACAAGGTTTATACAAATCTAAATTCTTAGCAGAACTACCTAGACTTACCACAAACAGTAATACATTCTTTTTTATGTCGGCTCATCTTGGCGAGGAGATAGCTATGGGTTCTAGTCCTTATTCTCCTGGACCAACTAAGAAATTACAATTTTTAAAAGTCGGCGATAAGATTAAGGGCGTATCTGATAAGTTTTTATTCTTAATGTCTAATGCATGGTATGCTAGTGGAGTATCTGTACTCAAAAATCAAACAACTAGACAAGCTGAATATCCACTAGATAATAAAGCTGATTCTGCAGAAACTGAGTTGCAGGTAGTTAGATTAACGCAACTAAGAAGTAAGTCTGGTATATCTGGATATACATTAGATATAGTTGTTTCTCAAAATGAAGGCGTTCTACCGACACTTACAGAGTTCCACCAAATAAAAACAAATGGTAAATTTGGTATATCTGGAAGTAACCTAAGTTATAACTTAGATCTTTTACCAGATGTTAAACTTAGTAGAACTACGGTTAGAACTAAAATAAATACAGATCCTAAACTTAGAAGAGCTATAAATATCACTAGTGAGCTAGCACAAATGTATAAGTTCCATCCGAAGTTAAATGAAGATGGCTTATTATGTAGTCCAATGGAATTATATGAAGATATAACTAAAATGGGTTATGATTGGGATTTATTATTAAATACAAGAGGTTGGTGGACTCCTAATAACTATGAAACTGAAATACCGTTTCTAAGTACTATGGATTTACTTAAAATGAGAAAAGGTTTATATAAACCATTCTGGTATCCAAAAGATAAATTAAAAGATATAAAGGAATTATAAAATGGCAATCGGACATAACTTTGGGACAGCAGACTTATCTGCTGGCAATGTAAAAAATACTGAAAAGAAGATCTCTGCATTAGAGATGTTTAATACTAAAAGAGTTGCAGGTGAACCTGATTTAGTAGCGATAGTAGCTAGAGATATAGCTACTACTTATGGTGATGTAGCATCTGCTATGTTCTTAAATGATAGTGAAATTAGTAGTGTTAAAGAGCTTAATCCTGTTAGTCAGAGAATAATCATTAATAAATGGTTTACTAGTAGTTTGTTAATCTACAGATCACATACTGACAATAAAGATGTTGCTGAGATCATGATGCATGTTATTAATGATGGTACAGTAGATCAATGGTTTGAACATCTTAGGGATGTAGTTATTTTATTCTTTAAAAAGAATAACGTTCTTGGTATAGCATAAGCTATTTACTTTGATAATTAAATAAAAGGAAACAGATATGAAAGAATCTACATTCGAGATGAGATATGCTAAAGTTCTTAATAATGAAGATGATAAAGAATGCAATAATAGAAGAGTAGCCATAAACATTATAGGTACTCTTCCTATTTTAGCTGGTACATTTATGGATAGAATAAGTGGTGATGATGGTGCTAGTTATGGTCTTATAGATAGCATTACTACGGATACTCCGCATGGAAAGAAAGACAACAAGAATTTCTTGTATGACGATGAAAAAGATACCGATGGTAATCTAGTTAACCCTGATAGATATGTATTCTTAGGAAATGCACAAAGTATGGTTAGCAAATTATTTGCTTCTATATATTACGATGCGTTATTTAATGACATTATAGTTATCCCTGATATTTATTCTTTAGGTATTGAAGATGAAAATATAGATTTCTATAAGGACAATGAGATGACCTTAAATGCATATAGTGTTGGTAGAGGTCAGTTCAAGGATAGACCTTTTAAAGAACTTACTATACCTATAGATCAAATAGATAGCGACGGTATGCCGCAACCGGATAAGTTTGATAAGACTAAAACATTATTAGTTACTACATATGGTTTAGCTATAAATTCACTATGTACATCGAATACTACAGTTGTTAACGATGGTGGTGAAACAAGCTATATCGGTGCTGATAAAGTTGTGCCTTTACAATATATTCAGTTTCCAGATAATTCTGATATTTATGATGAAGTACCACCATTAAATACCCATAATCTAATACAGCAAACACATGCTGGATTGTCTGTAGATTTCGTTGGTAAAAGACTCATTACTAAAATGATGATTCCTTTAAACTTCTAAGGATAAGTTATGGATAAAAAAAGAAAAGAAGTTCAAGATTTTATCCTTAAGTATGTAGACAAAATAGCTCCTGGTGGATATAACCATGGGCTATATGTCGATCTATTTAAGAAAATGTCAGATAAAGATTTTAAAGAGTTTATGATAAAGCTTAGAGATAAAGATTTAACCATATCTATAATAGCTCCTGTTAGCGGTAAAGTAAAATTAGATACTAAACGTAACTTTAAGATAGGTAAAGAATTAGGCTACGATTTCTTTCAACCTCTTATTATAGGTCCAAAAGGTAATAAAAAAGATGGTACTTATATACCTAAGTTTAAAACTAATATAAAATATCTTACATACGATCTTCCTATTAGAAGAACTGCACAGTTACTTATGAAAGGTGTTTCTGTTGGTACGGATAATAAAGTTATAGATTTAACTACTGGACAAGTTACTGGTGATTCTAAATCTGCTAAACTAACAAAACCTGAGCTTGAATTATTAGTTGGTATGGGATTAGATAAAAGTATAAAAGAGCTAATGAAAGTTAGGGGTGGTGATTTAGGTTCAGCAAGAGCAGCTGAAGCTTCTATAAGTAGAACAGGACAAGTTAGTCAAGACGCTATAGAACCGTACGGCACTGGAGTTGTATCTACTAAAACATTAAATACTATGTTCAATGCAGCACATTTAAAAACGACATTAAAATAACTACTATAGATGATGGAAATCCATCATCTATAGTATTGCCGTTATTTTATCTCAGTAGTATCTTTAGTAACCACATTAGGTTTATCTACAGTTTCATCTTCATAAACTATAGTTTTTAGTTCATTTATATTAACTAAACCATTTATATCTATTTCATTATTTATAGAAATAGTATCTTTTGTTTTATCTAAACTACCTTTAAGTTTAGGACTATACATATCTACAGGAGTTCTATTATCGCCTATCACATTAGGTTTACTAGATTTATCTCTATCCATATCATACATAATTGTTCTTGTTGTACTAACATTTATTTCACCTATTACTACATCCGTATTTATATTAGATGTTTTATTTGTTTCAATATCTTTTGTTCTACTTAACTTAGGTTTAAACATTCCTACATCTACTTTACCATCAGTAGCTATTAAAGCTGGTGTACTATCTACCCCATCCTCATTACTATATATAATAGTATTTAACTCGCTACTTATAGCAAGACCAGTAAGATCATTAACATTTATAACTTCAGTATCCTCTAATTCTAAAGTTTCTGTTTTTGGCATAACTGGAACAAACATGTTGTCTAATTCATTATCTATAGAACCAACAAGTTCAGGTACTATAGTTTTAGCCAAATTGTTTTCCTCTACCCTACCAATACCAGTAACATCCTTTTTGGTTTTACTACCTTTAATTGTATTGTCAACAACATATTCAGTATCTTTGAAAACAATCTCTACTGATTTATTTATTTTAGGTTTAAACATATCTACATTAGAACTCATATCACCTATTAATTCAGCATCATTGTTTGTATTTAAATCTTTACTATATAATAGGGCTTTAACAAACTTGCGATTATATGTACCAGTGAATGTATCTGTAGTTAAAGTATATGTTTCATTTAACTTATATCCTTTAGCTGTACTAGTTGGACTAAACATATCATCTAGATCACTATTTACAGAACCATATAGTACGGGGTTAAGGTCTCCCGCTATAACTGGTGACATATTAAGAAGTATACCATTGGTAGTTTTAACTCTTTTACTACCAACAATAGTCTCAGTAATTATGCCATCTATATCATCGGCTCTATTGCTAATAACGTCTGTTACTAAAGGTTTGAATAGGTTAAGTGCAACATCATTGTTTCCTATTAAAGATCCAACTTCATATTCACTTATCTCACCATTTTCACCATACATTATTATTTTATTTATATCTTGTAGAACGTTACCTTTATAATTTATACCTTTAGGTATAGAATCAAGGATATCCTTTTCATCTACAGAACCTGTTTTAAAATCAGGTTTAAATAATGTTAATGTTGATAAATTAGTATTAAATTTACCTATAGGAGCAACATCTACCCATATATCTTTACTATTTATATCCATAGTAATTTTATTGGCATCACTTCTACTTGTACCAGAGACAGTACTCGTATTAATTGTAGTATCCAAACCATCAACTTGTTCATTGGAGTTAACTCTAAACTTAGGATGATACATCTCTATTATGTTCTTAGTAGTATTGAAGTAAACATTAGGTTCTATATCACCATCTATAACATTACTTGTATTATAGAACATCATTTCATTCTTACCAGTAACACTACCCATAGGAACATAGTTTTCACTGTAAGGATTTCTTACAACTTCATCTATACCGTAAGTTATACCGTCAACTTTTGGAGAGAACATATCTATGGTTTTATAGTTTCTACTACCTCTAAGTACTGGCTTGCTTCCATCATTAGGTCTATTATCTATATCTTCTAATAATACTTCCATATGATTATTGATATATCTACCTTTACTAGTATCAAAGCTGCCAGCCACTATTCTATATGATTCATTTATACTAAATACTTCAGATCTAGGCTTATAAAGTTTAGTATCAGCTTTTCTAACAGAACCGTATACGTTTGGTTTATTAGAGCTTTCTATATCCATTGTTTCATTAAACATAGTAAGTACATTATGATCATTATTTAAAGAACCATTGTATCCATAATTATTTTTCATTGGAACAAGATCTTCTGCTAATGGGTTATAGATATTTGAAACATTTGGTTTAAAGTAATCCAAAACTCTCATACCAGTATCTATGATAGCAGTTGGTTTATTATTTTCTAAAATATCATCTGTATACATTCTAAGTTTGGTTGTATTTATTTGTACTCTACCAAAACCTTTGGTAAAGTTACTTACGAATGCTAATGTAGTATCCTCTACACTAGTATTTAAAGCTACAATAGGATTAAACATATTTATAATACTATTATTAGTAGATACCTTAAATGTAGAAATTTCACTAGACCACAATTCTTTACTAATAACAGACATACTCACCATATTTCTATGGTTATTAGTTTTACCCATAACAACCGTTTTGGATGCTGAATAATTTATACTAGATACTTCATCATTAGTTATGCCGCTAACTATAGGACTAAACCAATTAAGTACGTCTTTATTAACGTGTCCTAGAACATTAGGTATGGTACTAAAATCCTCATATAGTTTAACATCCGTAACGCCTTTACCAAGATTACCATACATACTTACTCTATATTCTATTTCAGAATTAAGTACTTCCCTTTCTTTCTTATCCATGCTAATATTAGGAGAATACATATTCACTGTACCAAATTCACTAACAAAAGATAATACTGGAAGGGTGCTGTTTTCAAGATCATGATGTAATTGCATATCCATTTTAACAGGAGTATTTAAAACAGTACCTGATAATTTATTTACGGTATTTATACCATCTATAAACGTTCTATCAAAACCACCATTGGATAACAGGATAGGACTATACATTGTTATAGAGGCTTTTTTGCTCCTACTTATCATAGTTGTCTGTTCTACAATAATATCAGTTTTATCAACATGCATTGTAATAATATTATCATCAGTTCTAGATGAACCATGAATAAACTCATTTTCTGTTTTATCTATAACATCTACAATATCATTTATGTTTCCACTAACTATAGGAGAGAACCATTTAAGTAGTCTCTTACTTGTATTCATCACTAATGTAGGCATAGCATTATCGGTATTTAATCCAGTTTCCCCACTAACTATAAGTTTGGTTTCACCTCTTTTTATGTTAACGTTACTATTAAACTTATTACTTATGAATTTTAAATCAAGAGTAATATTTAAAGTATCTGTTGTAAATGTTGGTTTAAAGAAATCAATGCCTTTTAAAGGAACATTGGCTATAAGAGTACTTGTCTCTTGATACATTTCAGAATCATAGTTCTCGATTCTTGTTTTTAAAGTATGGTCTTTAGCTATACCTTTAATATATGTATCTTTAAAATACTCAGTACTTTCTTTATTGTTTTTATCTATAAACGATCCTATTTTAGGAGAGTACATATTTAAACTAGACTCTATGTTTCTTATAAGATTAATAGAAGTCTCTCCAGTTATAGAATGTATTCCATCAGACATAAGTAATTTAACCTTAGCCTTTTGTTTACCATAAGGAATCATGCTAGCGTTAAATACGTTGTCTATTGTTTTATAATAATCTTCATCATTTTTACCACTATCTAAGCTAGGTCTAAACATATCTGGTATACCACCAATACTATAAGTAATATTAGGCATACTATAATTGAAAATACCTAAAGGCGTTTCCATAGTTATGTTTATACTATCTTGTTTAATGTAACCTGTTTGACCTCTATCTATAGTTAAAGAATCACTTTTGTTCATGGTCTTATCTGACATAGATTTAACTGTAGGTTTATACCAATCTAATAGTCTTCTGTTTGTACTCATAACCATTTCTGGTTTGCCATTTACTTCAACATTACTTGATATATCATAAAGCTTAAATTTGGTAACATCATTTATAAAATTACCATAACTTAAGTTAAATGAATTAGAACCTATGGTCTGAATTATATTATCAGACTTACTGTTAACTATCGGACTAAATAGTCTAAAAGACAATGGTCCAGCAGTTGTGGTAATCGTAGGTGTATTAGAATAATCCAATTCTTTACTATACCACTCCATAGCAGTTTGGATGTATCTTTTAACAACTCTACCAACTTTACTAGTCTCACTACTAGCTAATTGGATAATATCTTTCATATCATTTATTTTAGTACCTATATAAGGTCTAAACATAGTTAGATATGATTTATTGCTAAATACAACATCAGGCATTTCATTTTTAACATGTAGTACATTGGTTAACGCTAAACGTTCTTCAGGTTCGTATAACATTAATTTAGGAGGATTTATTCTGGTATAACCTCTTGGTATCATCAATTCTATATCAGACTTTAAGAAGCATCCATAAGGAGCATCTCTGGCGGCCATATAACCATAAAAGTCTTCAAGTGCTCTAAATGTACCTTCATGAATATCAATGATACCAGGAGTACTTATTGACATATTTGTATTATATCTAGTAGACATAACATCTAAACTATTTGTACTATTCATAAACTGTATTGTGCTAGAAGATAAGTTTTTAACTATCTTAATATATTTGTCAACCATTTCATTAACATCATCTTTATCAAAATAGAATCCAGTAAATGCATAAAGAACCTTATTTAATGTTTCTTTATAATCATATACGTCTGTAAAATAGAAATCCACAAATTGGTTAGCCATTAGTTCGTCTATAGTACTATCTCCTTGATTGAAGATAATAGTCTCTTTCATATGTAAACGTTTATACATTGTTTTTATAGAATTGTTTATGAGCATATCGTTAGAGTTTGTTGCTATATTCCAAATTACTGAATTAAAACTATTCAAGTCTTTTAAATATTGATTAAATATATCTCTATCTAAGTATGTTAGTCTATCTGGTCTTAATTCTATAAGTTTTTTAGCTATGTCATATGTTATAGTAGGGTTTATCATGTTATAATTAAGGGCATCCACTGTTATAACGCTATTTAAAAGTTTATTTGCAGTATAAGATGGAATCTTTGGATTAACATTGCCACTAATAACTGCTAGTAACTTAAGAATTAAGAAAGCTGCTTGCTTAGCATCTAAGTCATAAGTAAATCCAGTATTATTATCTATAAATGTTATTGATGTTTTATAAATATCTCTAAATGCCATTTGTATAAAGTTATCTAGAACCATTTTTAGTTCTATCTTATTCTCAACTACATAAGATCTATTCACTTTTATCTTAAATGTTTTAGTTTTTTGTTTATTGAATTTATTTTTATCCAATTTATATTCTAAGGTATTGTCGTAAAAATTCGTATCTTTTATAACCATATCGTTATCTACAAATGCTTTACTAAATTGTCTAAGCAATAAAGCCTTACCACTTGTATCATCATTATCATCTATTAGATAATAATCATTTCTTCTTTTAGATATGAACCTATTCTCTTTTTTATCATATATTGGCTTAGTTATATCTGTTAAATTCAATAAGTCTTCATCTGGTAAACCGTTTAGAAGTTCTACCTCAGCTACGCCTATACCATTTTCAGTAAGTATCTTTTCTATAAGTATATCAAGAGTTTTGTTTTTACCTATATTATTCTTGATATATCTAAGATTCTTATATAACCAAAACCTAGTTTCTTTACTAAGAACCTTAACATCTACATCTATACCATAATTAGATCTAAAAAATTCATAGATATGAAAACTGTGTGCTTCAGATGTAAAGATATAATCCTGTCTTATATTCAATGTTTTTAAAACCATTTTAGTATAGAGTGTTGCTAATAGTGACGGTATATAAAGATCATCAATTATGCCATAATCTCTAATATGCCAACGTAGAAAATAGTTCTTAGAGAACTCATTAAGTCTATGTATTAAATTGGTTTCCTGCTCTTCAACTAGATAAGGACTATGTGCAACTAATTCTCCATTAGTGCAGTTAATGACATCGTTTATATCAAGTCCATATATAATACCCTTTATAAGCAATTCATCTTCAGGATACTCTGCTACTAAATCATTATAGTATGTATCAAATTTCTTTAATTCATTTCTAGTAGTCTTATATTTATCAAGGAGTTCTTTAGTTAGTTTTTGAACAGAACCATCTTCAATGATAGTTATATTTATTCGATGGTCTAATTTATGATATTCTCCAGATATGTTCATAAAGTATTTCCAGGTAGTACGATCCTCTGGTTCATCTCCTAGAATACTTGTGCCGTATATTTTAACAAGTTCATTGTTAATTTGTATTGCTGTATCTATACTGAGAATGATTAAACTTTTAATCAATCTTACAGTATCTTCAATATATTTTGTAGTTGTAATCATTGTTTTTCCTCAATATGTAAACTGAAATAAAATAAGTAAAAGGACTTTATTATGTCAAAGAAAACAGAAGCTAAGATTCCATCTGTCATTAACGAAAATAAAAATCTGGCAGCAGTAGTTAGTAAGCTAAATACTGACGATAGAACTAGTGCTCCTAAGCAATTAAAGACTGCTAATCTACCAGACATATCTGAATCTATAAAAGATAAAATAACAAACAATGAAACCATAGTTAGATTATTTCCAGATATAGAGCTTAGCATACAGATAATGGTGTCGTCTATCTTATCACCTAATGATATGTCTAGTACCAGCATCATCTATGGAATAGATGGTTTAGAGTTACCAACAGACGTTAAGGTAGGGTTATTAGAGAACATTAAATCTTATGTATCAAATAACTACAAGCTGGAAGATAAATTGTCAACTATTATAAGAGAAGCCTTATTTACTAAAGGGGCATACATAGAAACAATTATACCCGAATCATCTGTTGATGCTATGATAAATGGTAATGGTGAAGTAACAAGTTTAGAAACATTTGTTAATGATAATTTAAGGACTTCTAAACTAAAGATACTTGGTGATAATGAAAAAAGCGTAACTACATTTTCTTTAGAAGATATGGATTTAAGCTTATCTAAAGATAAAACTGTAAAATCACCGATATCCGTAGAAATATCGGATGAAGATTTAGGTATTGATATAACTGATAATTATTCTATATTGGCAGCAACTAGTCAAATGTCTAAAATAGTAAGTAACAAGATAAGTACTGAAATGTATAAAGAAGATACGGTTACTGATGATGATGATGACTTCTTTAATAACTTATTTAAGCCAACTACAGTTAATAATAAAAGTGGTTCAGTTACAGTTCTTACTGAAGATGAAACTAATAGAGAAAGCATTGGTATGCCTTTAACTATGAAATTACCAGTAGAATCAACCATACCCGTTTATGTTAGTGGTGATGTTACTAATCATTTGGGTTACTTTGTATTGTTAGATGATAAAGGGGTTCCTATTACTAATAGTTCTGACTTTACTGTATCTAACGATGACTTTAAAAATAACTCTAATATAAAAGCCAAGTCTATTATAGATAAAGCATCTACTGCGATCAATGGTTATTCTAAAGCCGTTCCTAAAGTTGAGAATATAGAGGAGATCTATAGTTATGTAGTTAATCAAAAACTAAAGAATAAACTTAAAAACGGCTTACTAGGTGATTTAGCAGATTTTAGTAAAGACAATAGTGAAATATATAGAACTATGCTTAGTAGAGTTTTATCTAAACAAAAAACCAAAATACTATTTGTTCCAAAAGAACTGGTTGCATTTTATGCTTTTAAATTTAGAGATAATGGTACTGGTGAATCTTTATTAGAAACCATATCAGTATTGTCTAGTATTAGAGCTATTCTCTTATTCTCTAGAATAATGGCAAATATTAAGAATTCAATAACTACAACTGAAGTATCTGCTACATTAGATGAAAATGATTTGGATCCATCTAAAACCATGGATAAAATAGTATCTGAAGTTATGCGTAGTAGAAGCACACAAATGCCTATTGGTGTTACTAGAGTAGAAGATCTTGTTGACTGGACCAAGAAAGTAGGTTATAAATTTAATTTTAAACATGATAGTTTACCAGATATGGAAATAAACACTAGTGAAGAAAATACGAGTAAGGTAATTCCTGATTCAGATCTAGATGAAGAAATAAGAAAACAAATACTTATGTCTTTTTCTTTGCCACCAAAAGCAGTTGAAGATGGTTACGACAGTGATTTTGCAACTACTATTGTACAGAACAATGTTTTATTTACCAAACGTGTTATGGTGCATCAAGACATACTAGCACCTTTAGTTGCTAACCATATTAAGATTATTCTTAAAAATGATATGGTTATTTTTAATGAAATTAAAGATACTATTAGTAAAAACATAACTGCTATTATTAGAGAACTTAAAAAAGAAAAAAATGATCTTGTGTCTAGTAAAGATATAGATAAAGACAAACTTACTATATGGCTTACAAATGCATATATAGATAAAATAACAATAAGTTTTCCTAGAATAGAAGAACATGAAACTGATAATATGAAAGAATCTTTTGATAATTATAAAGATAGCCTTGATGATTATATAGAAACATTCTTTAGTACAGATGCTTTACCAGACGAGTTAGCTGGTCAATTAGTAGATAAAATGGATGACTTTAAGTTGGCTATACAAAATAGTTTACTTAGAAAATGGATGAGTGATAATAATTACTTACCAGAACTACTAAATGCTACTACTGTTGATAAAGATGGGAAACCTATTTATGATGTTCTTGGCGAATACGAGACTTATCTTAAAACTCTTAGTGAGATTATTGTTCCATTTATGAAACAAAATAATAGTGACGTAGAAAAAATAGATGCTAAAGTTGATAAAGCAGAAGGAAACGATGAAGAAGAGGAAGAAGATATGGATAACGATGAAACATCTACTGATGATACAGGAAACACTGATGTAGATAATGATGACAACACTGAAGGCGGTGATGATACAGAAGAAGCAGATGATGCTGAAACCAATGATGGTGATCCAACAGATGATCTTGAGCCAAATAGTGGAGACACTGATGGTGATGATGATAACAATGAAACAGATGATGGTACTGAACCACCTGAACCAAGTTTTGATTAAAAGAAAAAAGTACAGTATATACTATATAGCATAACGCTATATAGTATATGTATTTAAATTTGCTCTATAGTATAGCTGTTAGTTAATTTAGATTTAATTAATCTAAATATATCACCTTCATCAGTAGTTAGGATGATAACATTATTAACAAGATCTTGTGAAGTTAGTACTGTTTGTATTAAACTATTTAGTATAGGAGTAAGTTCATCTTTAATGTATTTAACCGTTCCTTTACTAACGTCCGTTAACTCATATTTAACATCCATATTACATGTGTTAATAAGAGTAAGTTTTTCACCATACAATAACTTACCAACCTTATTACTGTTAACAGTATCTTCTATCTCTAAAGAACTTAATGTACTTGCATTCTCTTTAAGAACAGTATAAAGATCAGTTAATAAAGCTTTGTGTAGACTTGCTTCTCTAACATCAGTGAAATTCTCAATCGTATGCAATAAACTCATATAGTCATCTGCAAAGCTATCTATTTTAGTAGGAGCCCCTATCATTGATCTAAAATAGTTATTAACCAATTTAGTAATAGAATTATCTATTGATTTAAAGGCTTTAGATAAAAGTGAGTTCTTACTATATTTATATTTAGCAATGAAATCAGCAACTTCTTTAAGGTTATCGCTTTCCATTACTGTTTTATAATAGAACATCTCAGTTGGATCATTAGTAACTCTATTAACTATAAAAGTATCTACAATCATAACCTCCATAGCAGTGTTCTCAAACATACCATCTTTATTATCATGAACAATGAAGTCCATTCTATTAAACATCTCTTTAACGCTATCAACGATCTCTATTTTATCTAACACTAGGTTTAGTTTATGATCTATTTTACCGTTAACTATTTTACCACTTATTACATTAGCCGTATCATATACGCTAGCATGTTCTGAATATTTCATAGTCTTCTTGATCTCCTCATCTGTCTTCTTTTCTATCTTGTTTTTAAACGTACCATCTTCACTAACAATAACCCTAACACATTTTAAATCAGGTGTAGTAAGAAATAAGAATTCATTACCGTCCAAAGGAGTGGTTGCAACTAACTCTTTCTTCTTTTGTGGTTGTGGTTGTTGAGGTGCCTGCTGTGGTTGTTGTTTACTAATCATTTCATCAACATAATCTAATGCACCAAAGTTTTTACCACTATGTTTTACATCAGTACCTTGAGATAACCCATTTCTAACATTACTATTAAATATACTGCCACCAGTGTTTTGATACATTGGATCTTGTTGTTGGTTATACATTGGTCTCTGTTGCTGTGGTTGTTGTTGAACTGGATTTATATACATACCTGTATTTTGCTGTTGCGGAGGATATATATTCTGTTGCTGATTCATCATTTGTTGTATGTGTGGTAATAATGAATTGTAATCACTAGCTTCCTGTTGGTTGAATGGTATGCCAGCTACCCTCATAGCCTCCAGTTTATTAAAATACTCTACTTGACTTTGATTTAATGCCATTTGTTTTCCTTTATATTTGTATTTGATACTGCCTGTATCTAAGTTAATAATATATCATTATTAACTGTTTAAAAATGATAACCTAGATTAATCTAGGTTATCTATTTCAACTTCTATCTCCGAATTAAGAATCTCTTTATTCTCAATTATTTTACCATTAAACATCTTATCTAATAGTGTTATGCTTTCCATAATATCTTCTTTCGGCTTGAGTCTACCACTAGCTATATCTAATGTTATAAATGGATTTATTCTAAGCTTTGGTGTAGGTGCTTTCTTAGGTAGGTATAATATACTACCCATAAATAAATCTGGACCAGTAATAGTTCTAGTAGCCTTTGGGAATACTTGAGATTTACTCTTGGTAACATTCTTACCACGTTCCTGTAACTCAAGTACTGAAGTAATCTTATGGTACTTATTATCACTAGCATAATCCGTAAGCAACATTGTAATGTTCTGGTTTGAACTCTTAATAAGCATAAATATCTTCTTAGAGGATATGTTAGCGTTGAATATTCTAGTAACCTCATTTATAGCAAGATCTTTCTTAAGAGATTTTCTAGTAAGTTCAAAGATAGTTTTGTTTATACCAAGTATGATGTCATACATAATGTAATATAGAACATCTATGTATCTATTAAATATATTGTTATTATATGTTTTACTATTTAATAACCACTCGCTATATTTACCAAGTATAACCGCTAACAGATCAAAGAAGTCGTTAACCATAATTCCTATTTCTGCTAACTTTGTCTTAATTAGATTATCTATATAAGACTTTAAAGATATAAAATGATCAACTATATCTGCATAGATTCTATCTGCAGAATAATTGTTCTTAAATATGATTTTACCTAACATAAGTTTCCAGTAAACCAACTCATTCTTTAAATCTCCAGAATTTATAACATCAACCATTTCATTAGCATTAGCAGGTAGTGCATCTAAGGTATATATTAGGCCTACTATGATGTTTTCTACGTAAGGAGTAGTTTTACCCTTTGGAACTAAAACTTTAACGTTATGACCAATGTAGTGCGTTTCTTTAAGGCTTCTTGGTTTAAGCTTTATAGATTCATAAATATCATGTGTTTCTTGATACTTACTAACGTCTTGATCATATGTGATTATAGGTTCTATGCCAGCATACTTTAAGAATGTATCTTTAAAACCATACTCTGCTAATAAATACAATGCTATAGGTGGCACTATGCTTCCAAGATCATCCTTTATGGCTCTAGTAGAAACTCTATAAATAGTTGACGATATTACTTGTCCAGCTATCTTATTGCCATTTAGGATAACGTTTCTATTTGTACGGGTAAAGATAAGTTTATCTCTTAATAGACGTATAAATACTTTCTTTTCATCTGGACTAACAACAGTATCTGAAAGCACTGGTACTATATGGTATTTAGTATCAGATATATGCATCATACCACCATCTTCTAAAAATGGCATATATAAATATCTTTTAGGCAATGGTGCTCCATTGTAACTAAATAATAGTTCTATCTTATAAATATCCGATACCGCTATATCATAATTTATTCTATTGTTACCAGTTGTAAATAAAGTATCGTATTCTTCTTTAGGAGATAACATTCTCCAGCCATGGTATTCTAACTTTTCAGTAGCTGATTTCATAGCACTTCTAATTATAGCATCTATATATTCTGGTGCTGATTTAACAGATTCAGTTGCTATACCGTTAACCACGGCATCGTTAAAATGAGGAACACAATTATCCATCATTTTACTTAAAACATCATTCATATATTCTCCTTATATAATAATTCAATTAACTCATTTAATGACAATTTTTATTTATAAATTGTCGGTAAAAACTTAATAATACCACCGAGTAAACCAATGGCATTAGTTGTAGTTTTTATTCTTTCAGCATTTACTTTATGTCTATGTATTTGCTCATCTCTTATGACATTTATCGTATTGGATAAAGTATCACTCTTGATTTTCAATAAACTTGCCTTATATCCAATAAGTTTAGTTTCTCTTTCTATTTTAGCTAAATCAACTGCTGTTACATATTTTAATTCCTCCATTTTACTTTCATGTTTACGCTTTACTGTTTCATTACTTAATTGTTGTTTAGACAATTCAACTTTATTATCTTCTATATCCAACTTCCTATATAATAACTCCTTGTTAACATCTTCTAATATTAATTTCTTATCACCATTAAATCTAGCTAACTCCTCTGTCTTATAAATACCTATGTTATCTAATTCAGATAACTCAAATTCCGTTCTATCGGCAAGTAATTCATTATCCTTTTTAATTATGTAAGTAACACCATTGGCTTTCGTATTAGATGGATTAGATAAAAATCTTTGTACTTTATTACCTAGTTGCATATAATAAGGCCTATATGGATTATCGTTATCAACTATATCTATAGATACAGTATTTGGATGGTCATCATTAAGTATCCTATAACGTTTTAACTTATCAGTTTCGGTTAATGAATTAGGATGCTTAACTATATCAGTTGGCATACCTTTAACTATAGCTACGTTATTATTACTAACAAATAAATACTTATAATGGTCTATATCATATTTAGGTATATACGTAACTATGCGTACGGTAATAGAATTATTTAAACTACATGTAGCTATCTTTGATTCTATCTCCTTTATAGTATGTTCCGTAAGATCCGCTGCTCTTCTATAATATTTCATTAATGAATGAATATTAACGCCAGTAACATCCAATATGGTATAGCGTTCTATTATATATACGCCTAAACCACTGCTCTTATCCACATCATCCTTAGTATTATACTTTATACCAAATGACGTTATATCACTATAGTTACGTATAGGCAAAGCTATGTTCCTTTCATCTATCATAAATAGATTATTACCCATATTAGTAAATACATGCTTCGTATAATCTGGATTACCGTAATGTTGATTACGTACAATATTATCATCGTTGAAAGAATTATTTATTCTATTTGATCTAAACACCTCATCATTGTATCTTTGTTCTGGACTTTCAAAAACTCTATTAAATTCGGATACAGGTGTAAAAGGTACGTTCATATATTCTCCTTATATTTTGTTATACGAATAAATTTGGAGACTTTATATTTCCACACTTATTCGTATTTATACATAAATAATATATGGTTAAGATTATTTCAAAAAAAAAAATAAGATGTACGCTACGCCAACTGAATGACGTAACATATCTTTTTGGCAGTATCTTTTCTTAACTATATTACTGCTACCGCAAACGTACATTTCTATACGGACTCATACTTTAGAACTATAAGGAGTTAAGAATTCTAAAGTATGTTTCTCTCCCTTATAATACATCATTCGATTACTTAGGGATTACATATATCAGCTATATGTCATGTAAATAATATATGATTAAAAAAGATTTAAAACTAATAAAGATACAGTACTGTATGGAATTAACCATACAGTACTATTGTATCTAAATGCATTGTTTTTTTTTTTGGATATACTTATATCAATCAGCTATTAAACTGTTGCAAAGTTTTTAGTAACTTTACCTAGTGACTCTTCAATACCACTAATGTTAATAACAGTTAGAATAGGTAGTTGAGGAACATGTAAGAATCTTGGTAATGTAGAAAGTTCTCTAACGATGCTTCCACCTCTGTTAGCAACAACATCTAAAGAAACTTCTGGAGACCAGAAACATACACCAAAACCAAGTGGGTTAACTTTTTCATTTTTACTTGCACCTGTATCACCAAATGAAATGAACATTTTACCTTTAACTAGTGGATTTTGAGTAGTAGCTAAATGTACTTCAAACTCATCACCAATTTCAATTTTACCAGTACCATTTGTTAAGTATTGTGCAGTTCTACTATCTGTACCAATGATTACCGAAGTTTTACCAGCAACACCACCATTAAGAACTTTACTAGCGATAGCGTAGTTAGATTCAATGAACATTTTGATAACTTCATCTTTAATTTTACCAGTTAATGTACCTTTAATATCTTCCATTTTCTCACCAGATCTAACTGAGTCAATGTTGTTAGCAATATTTAAGTTTGTTTCATTATAGTAAGCATCTACAAAGAATCTTGATACACCAAGAATTGCAGCATCTTTAACATTACCATTAGATGTAATTTGTCTTAAAGTTTCAGAGAATGAAACAAGAGTATTTACAGCTTCAAGAGACATTTTGATACCAGTGAATGCTACTTGTGAAGCAAGGTATGTTGCATCGTTGTCAGTATCATTAGAGTTACCAACTGTTTTAAGAATTGTTACACCTGATCTAACTGGAACAGTATAGATTTGGTTATGAATATCAACACCAACTAATTGACCTCTTTGTCTAATGTTAGAGTTAGTTGTATAAGCTTCTACAGAGTAAGCTCTAGGTTTACAAGTTTCAATAACTGCAGCAATTGCTTTGTAGTTATCATTATCTTCATCAAGAATATTTCCACCAGCATCAAGAACTTCAACAAGTTTAACAGAAGAACTGTATACAGCAACATCACCAATTTGAGTATTACCATCACCATGAAGAACAAGTTCAACTCTAACAGTATAGTTTTGAGCAAGTTGTGCTAAGATTTCAGAACCAGCACCATTCCATTGTTTAGTAGCAGCAGTATTTAAGATCATTCCATCTGTTGTGAAAGAAAGCATTAAATCTTTGTTATGATCTTGTGTGCTATATGTAAAGTTTGAATGTGGTAACATAGAAATGTTAAATTTGAATGTTTCAGTAATCTCTTTATCATCAGCATCTTTACCAGTAAGATCAAAGAATACATCTTGAACTTGAACTCTTCTATCAAGAGCATCAGTATTATCCATAACACCTTTAGCAAGTTGTGCATCAGTTTGAGAAACACCTAATACAGAAATAGCTTTACCCATTTTTAATGGAGCAGTAGTGATTTTCTCACCTTTTTCAGTATTTACAGTTTTAAGATCAGCAGCAAGTACTGCAGCATTTTCTTCTCTTAATACAGGAACAAGTAGGTTTTTATCTACAGATAAGATAGTTGGATCAACGATAGCTTTAACAATTGATTTTTTATTAAATTTACCTCTATCAGATGCACCATTAGTACCTCTTGTAACTTCATCATAAAGATTGATAACTCTAGCTTCAATACTAGCACCAGAAGATGTAGGATCAATTGTAACAGTTGGGAAGAATAGTTCACCAAATGCATCTTGTTTAGAAGCAAGTAAGTTATATACAACAGAGAAGTAAACAGCAGAGTTAATAGTTTGACCATCAAAAGACTCTACAGAGATATTTTCTGTATCCATGATATCTTCAACACCAAGTGCCATAGCATCTACAGTACCAACAACATTTTGTGCAGTAACAGCTTTAAGGTTATTTAAATTTTGTCTAGCAGCAGTTGGATCCATTGCAAGACCAGCAACTAGTTGTGCAGCTTTTAATTGTGCAGCAGTTGGATCAAAATCTTCCATACCTTCAGAAGAGATAACTGAATCAATTGTATTTTGTACAATTTCATTAAGAGAGTCTAAACTAGACTTAGCTGTAGCGGCAGTACCTTCATCCATGCTTTCTGAAGAGATTACAACTTGTGTAATTTCTGGTCTATTAGTAAGACCGTGTACTGTTAAACCTGTTTTCATTCCGTCAATAAGACCTACAATGTTTGTTTTATCCATAATGGGATCCTTTTATATTTATTTTGTTTTGTTTAAAATTAAAAAATTTTTAAAATATCTACTGTCATATATATCACTAGATTTAAAATACTTAAATGCAAAATTAATTAATTCCGTATGTAACGTTGCTTTATCAACATTATTACTGAACTTTATAAAATTACTAAATCCTTCTTTTAGGATCACATAGATTGTATTATTTTCATATGTCAATATAAATGTATCTTTTACGTTAACATTTTGGTTATTAGATAATGTTTCTATTACCTCTCTAGCATCTTTCGCTATGTTGTTACCATTATACAGACAATCTATTTTGAAACCAATCGTAGTTCCATCGTGGTTGATGAATAGTGTTTCATGCATAAATTTGTTAATTAGTATAAGATCTTTAAAATCCAATCTAGACATTTTAGATATCTTGTCATCTGTTTCATTTTGTATATCGTTACCTAAATCCGATATAGAAACATTAGCATTATCCATAGATACCTTAGTATACCATGGGATAAATACTATATTCATTTCACTTTCCATATTATCATCCTTTGATTATTTACTTAAATAATGAATTAAAAAAGTTTAACAACCAATAGCGATTAACCATAACCACTTTTTCATGTATGCTCCTTTAATAAAAATATTTATATCATTAAAAATGATTTTTAGCAATGATTAATATTAATGATATAAATAAATTATAAGGAACTATAGATGCAAAAAATGGATATAATATTCAAATCTATAACTTTACTATATAGAGAATCATTTATAGAGAACAATGATATAAACAATAGTAACGATTTAGTTAGAACAGTTTTAAATACTATTGTAACTGATAGTAAATATAGTATGCTTGGTGCTGGTGCTGATAAAATAGAAAATCTTAAAAAGTTTACACTTGAATTATGTAATAGTAGCGATAAGCCTTTTGATAAGGAAATGATAAGACAAACTGTTGCTCTAATAATGGGTGACGATATAGCTACTTTAGAAATACTGATGAGAACTATTGAGGATGATCTAGTTGAGGAAAAATTAAAAAGAGCCATATTGACACTTAAAAGATATCTAAACAATTACTATAAAGAATACCAAATAAATGATGTTCTTAGCAAAGCACATTATAGGTTTAAAAACAATAGAAGTGGTATAAAAAGCACAAATGACTTTATTGCTAATTTGGTAACTAATCTAGAGGCTTTAGAATTAACCAGTAAAACAAAGGATCCAGCTATTGCAAATGAAGTTGACCTTGGAGATGAAAGTGGTTTATCAGAAGTATTAGACAGTGTTAAAGATGACAATACTACATTACCTAAATTAAAAACCGGTTGGCAGGGATTTAACACCATTACATCTGGTGGTTTCAGAAGAGGTGAAATGGTTTTATTAGCATCTCTACAGCATAAATATAAATCAGGTACCACTAATAGTCTATTCATGCAGGTAGCCATGGAGAATGAACCGAAAATGATTGATGGTACTAAAAAACCATTATTACTTTTAATTAGTTTAGAAGACGATATGGTTATTACTACTGATTTTATGTATAGATATTTATATAATGATGAACATGGAGAGCTTCCTGATTTTGATAAGGTAAGTCCTAAAGAGGCCAGTGATTATATAAAGAAAAAACTAAGTGTTAATGGATACCATATAAAGATGCTTAGAGTTAATCCAACTGAATGGTCCTTTAAACATTTATTCAATAAGATAATCTCTTATGAAGCTGATGGTTTTGAATTGCATGGAGTATTCATGGATTACCTCGGTATGGTTCCAACTGTTGGTTGTAATTTAAGTGGTCCTATGGGTACGGATATAAGGGATTTATTTAGAAGAGTAAGAAACTTTTTCTCTGTTAGAAAATGTACATTCTTTACACCGCATCAATTATCTGTTGATGCTAAGATGCTTATTCGTAATGGTGTTCCTGAAGCTACATTTGTTAAAGAACTTATAGGTAAAGGATATTTTAGTGGTACCAAACAGTTAGATCAAGAACTAGATTTAATTTTATATAATCACATAGCTAAGATTAATGGTAAAGCCTGTTTGACAATAAGCAGGGATAAACATAGAACTCCAGTAATACTTGATGATGAGTATAAATACTTCTATATGCCTTTCCCTAAGGGTGCTCCAATACCATCTGATATACATAGAGAAAAGTCTCTAGCAGTATTTCCAGATGCAAATGGTTCAGCTGGTGGAGATGATGTATTTGATTTTTAAACCAAAAGAAACAGAGTAGTATACGGTTAAACCGTATACTACTTACCTATTTTAATGTTATCTATAATTTTACCAAGTAAATCTTTAGTAAAATCTGATCTAAACATCATAAAGATTGAACTATATAATGCAACAAAACCAGTAGTTTCAATAACATCCGGATCCATATTCTTATAAACAGTAAACATATATACTGCTATGAAAATAAAGAAAGCCAATGTACTTTTCCAATTCTTAAACATACTAATCCTTTAATATTAAATTTTCATATTAAAGCAAAAAAATATATTTGTTTAATTTGAAAGGATTAGCTTATGGAATATATTTTAGACATAATTGGCATACTATGTTTTATGGTGATACTTTATTCATTTACAAATAAAGAAACTATGCCGTGTACAAATGAACAGTGTGACGGTACTATGGAAAGCTTTATTTATACTGGCGATGGTGATGGACCAGCTCCAGATCATTTACATTTTAAATGCAATAAGTGTGGAAAAGAAGAACAAATATTACAATAGTATACTAAGAGGTTTAACCTCTTAGTATACTAGAAATCATACTCTATTTCAAATCTTATATCATGCTGGGGTTTTCTAGAATCTACGTCATATCTTTTAAATCCGCCATTTTGTATAACATTATATCCATCTGGCTCATACCTACTTAATCTAAATTTGGCATGCATTTTATTGGTTGCTTCTAGGTCTATATAAACTGTATTCTGTTTACCATTTTTAAACATACTATATGTAGATAAAAATCTACCAGTATTTAAGCTAACATAATCATCTTTTATAAGACTATGTTCAAATCCAATTGTCGCATCCCTATTTATATATGGTACCGTAATGTATTTATTAAAACCCAATACAAAAGAATATCCAGTTAACGTATTACCTAAATTCTCACTATGTGAATAAGCCCCATAGTTAAAAAACGTATAACCACTATCCATAGAATCATCAAGTATATAAGTGTAACCAAATATATCTGCATTTATATCCCCACCTAACTTTTCGCATGCTTTACCATTTATCTTAAAATAATTAAATGATAAATTGTTTTTACTACCTTTAAAACTATACATTAAAGACAGACCACCAACTTCTTTATATGTAGGAGCATACATCTGGTCTTCATTAATTAGAATAGAATTAAAGAAAACATCTTTAGATAAATAACCTATGTTCATTACATGATTGCCTACATGATAATTTAAATAAGCTCCATCTGCTATATAATTACTCATCAATGGGTTTATGTTATTCTTACGATCTTGTGGTAAAGTAACAACCGATCCATTATCTGTTCTAAAATCTATTTTACCAGCAATGAAACTAAGATTATCATTAATTATATATTTATAATACATCTCATCAATGATTATTAAAGTTATGCTATCCTTTTCATTAAGACTAGTATCTAAATCAGATTTATAATCATAATTAAGATACATTATTTCAGTTGTAAGTGATATCATACCGCCATCAACATTCTTTTTATATCTACTATAAAGTAATATGTCCTCCGTTGCTATATTACCGTAATTCCTATCAACATTAAGGTAACTTAAATGTAATTCATTTTTTAATAAATAACCTTTATCTTTAAGTTCATTGCAACTAACAACAGTTGTAAATGTAAATAAAGCTAAAATGATTAAAAGTATTTTTTTATTTGTTATCATCAAAAGCTCCTTTAGTTATTTCTATATCACTTCTGTAAAGGCCTTTTATGCAATCACAGATTTTTCTTTTTTTACTGTAAGAAATTTCTTTATATAAATATTGATCTATTTTATTTTTCTTACATACTCTATACCAACCTTTATTAGACTTAATATCGTAGTCTATTAAATCTCTATTATATAAAATACCACAACTTGCAATATCAGAATATAGATTTATATTAAATATTAAGATTAGTCCTAAAAAAACAAAAAAATTTTTGTTCATATTTACTCCTTTTTATAAGTATAAGGTTCTACTGGTATCAACAGTTTAAAAATAGTCCCCTCAGATGACGTCTTATGTAGACTTATCTCTCCTTTATATTTTATAAGTGTTTCTCTTATCACATACATGCCGAGTCCCCTTCCTGATTCAGACGTAAATAATTCTGGTTTATAAAATATCTTTTTAAATAACGATGTAAAGAAACTAGTTTTTTCATGTATTATGTCACCTGATAAAGTTTTACTAGATACTCCATATGCAAATATTAAATCATATTCTTCCTTAATAATAGGTTTATTATTTTTACCAAGTACACCTGTACCATTATCTATACAATACAGTTGTAACGTTGAATTATTTATTAATTCACATTCTATTATAACTTTACTACATTTTGCTTCTACCGAATTTGTAACTAAATTAGAAAGTATATTCATATACTCACCATTTGGTAGACCTCTCAAATGTAATGATTCTAAAAGTTTCATATTCTTTATTTCATACTCAAAGTGTCTACTTGTAAATATAGATGTAGTAGCAAATAAATTCTTAGTAAGCATTGCCATATTTTTGTTACCGTTACTATAGCGATTATCTTTGCTCTCTCTTAATAGAGCTAGTACGCCATGTAGTCTATCTATAGAATTACTTATCTTTTCAATGTAGTCTAATATAACCACTCTTGGTAAATATTCATCGGAATTTCTTACTTTTAACTTCATGCTGCAAGTTTTACAATCATCTACATATTGTGTTTGTATAGCGAGCCTTATCTCATCAAATAAATCCTTTATTACTGTTATTGGACCAAGCATCTCATGGTGCATCGAACCAGCAACAGTATATTGTAACTTACCTTCTAGAACCGTCTTAACGTTTTTGTTAGCTAACAATGCCGCAGCTACCTCATTTCTAGCATTTCTAAAATATATAAAAGCATACCATATCAAGAAAAATATAGTAACTGTATAGAATTGATTCATTACAACAGAATAATCATATGTATTTAATTCTATAGTCATTTTATGCTTGTCATATTCTATATCAAATGTATCCTTTATAACAATATCTCTTATCTTTTTTAAGTAAGTATTATCAGTAATTGTAGCATAATCATCATCTCTCATTAAGACATTATTCCTAGATATGTCTGGACTGAAATAAACGCCATCTAACGTTATTGACTTACAATTACTAGCATAACAAAATAATGATATATCTATGTCATCACTATGATATATTTTATCTATATTAGTCTTATATTCGTTTATAAGATAAAGTCTTTTATTGTACTCAGTATACATGAATATTATAAACAAACTAATGGCTAATAGAATAGAATGTTTAAAATATATTGCCAGTATATTCCTATTTATTATCCATTTATTTTCCATCTTTCTTAATTACCTTTACTATTTTATCATAAATAACTTTATATCTAGTATCTGCTTTAGACATATAGAAATCATCAAATTTTAATTTAGTATTATCCTCAAATTTAGTTATATATTGACTCATAAGTGGATCACGTTTATTAAGACTATGTGCTGTACAAAATACTATTTGACACTCAGGAAACTTTTCTAATATCTCTATAGCGATATCAACTCCATCGTATTCAATTATCTTACCATTAGAGAGTTTTATTGACATTTCTAGAGTCATGTCTAATATAGCTATACTAAGATCATCTATCTCTTCTAGTAATTTATGCGTAGTGAATCCTGCATAAACTCCTATTGCCTCATACACTTTAAATTCTTTAAGTATATCAAACTCATACTGTCTCTTTACTCTGTTAAAGTCTAATTCATATAATGTAAATTGCTCTACGAAGTCATCCATAAGTAATATACTTTTACTAGCCTCTTCATTACCCTTAATCAATATAGGATCCATAAGATTATATTGTATGCTTTCTGGGAGATTACTATTTTCTTCTTTTAAATCTGTATCAACTTTAGGTTTCTTATTTAAACCAAATATATCTTTCAATTTATTAAACATCTTTTAGTCCTTTTTCTAAATTTTTAATATTGTAGTCAGTATGTATTTCTTCATACTTGAGAATGTATCGGATATGAGACCAATAACGTATTTGGTAGCTTCTGGATCATATAGATATCCTAACCAAATAAGGAAGAATACCAACATCCCACCGCCTATTATATATGGTAAATTATGAGTTGTAAATAATTTTGCTTTACTTTTCTTAACATCACCATTAACTTGCTCTGTCATTTCTAATAGCTTTTCCATAATGTTAGTAACATCAGTTAATAAAATCTCGTTTTCATTTTTCATTAGACTTACGCTATGTTTATTATATGTATGTATTAGAACTATAACTTCATGGAGATCGTCAGGAACATCTTTAAGTTTTAAAAGTATATTTAAGTCATCTGCTTCTATTCTATTGTTTCTTAAGTCGTCTTTTATTCTGGCTATAGCATCTTTAACAGTAATTATTTTCTTTTCCATAATAACCTCCTTTATAAATTTTATTTTTAAATATCAACTAAATAGTCGTATAAGTAGACTACAATTAAGTAGTCTACTTAACGCCGTATCTAATAAAATGATAGCTTCTAACACTGCTAACCATAATAAATCTAGTCACTGGTCCTATTTCCAAGGACTCTAGACATTCTTCAAATATGTCATCAGCAAGTTTATACATTTCTTTATCAGTTAGGTAATCATGTAAGATTACCGCTGGCAAATAATCAGATCTATTTGGAGGTAAAAAAATCCAAAATAATCTTGGAACATCAGCCCCATTTGTTTCGTATCCAGCTGGTACAGTTATCCCATTATAGGTAAAATCTTCTAATAAGACATATCTATCTTTATGCAATGGACTTGTTTTAACAGCTGAATATATTTCACTTCTTGTCATTATAATCCTTTATAATTTTTTTACAGCTTATAATATGCCTAAATGGATGATCTCCTCTGTTATAAAGTGTTCTATCATTAACATATTTAAAGCACATCTTATCCTTACCATTTATAATAAAGATCTTATAAAATACTATAGGTAACCTCATATCAGAAGTTGAAAAATTCTTTTCACCATATTTTATCAAATCCAATACCTGAATGGAACCGTATATATTAGAAATATTTCTACTATATGTTTCTACTCTCTTCCAATAATACCTATTTACAGAAGAATCCTGAGGAACGCCATTTACGCCTAAAACATAAGTCATTTTTAGAACATCTTTATCATAGTCAAATGTAGCATCATTAGCTAAATGACCTATATCCATGCGTTGTTTATTTTTATAATAAGCTTTCTTATATGGCCAATATTCCTTTGGTATACCTTTTGGATACCTCCAACTAAAACGTTTTTTGATATTTCTTTTATTGTTATTGTTTGATTCTACAGAATACAAAACTGCTTTAGTACCCTTATATTTATAATCGTAACAAGATTTATAAATCTTGTTACTGTATATGAAATCACATTTATTTTTATTTAAAAAATAATCTGATAGTCCTGATGAGAATAAATTTATTGTTAATAATAGGACTATTAATATTTTCATGTCACTTTCACTTTACTGTAGATGTTATTTATCTGTTTGATTGTCATTCTTTTATAATTGTGTTTCTTATCTTTTAATTTAAGAACACGTTTATTATTACCATCTTGTGCAGCAACATGGATCCAACCATGTGGGAAATACTCAGCTATAAGTTCTTTGTACTCTAAATTTTTATTTATATACTTAAGTATTTTCATATACTTAATCTTCTTATTATATGGTTTAAAATCAACAGCAAAACCATAAGCATGATTAGAATGTTTAGAACTACCTATGGCTAAACATAAGGCAACAGATCTATAGCCAGACGTTATTTTAATAGGACCAAACTTATCTCTAAGAGGTTGTAACACCGTATCTACTAAAAACTGTATTCTTTTTAAATACTTAGCTGGCATATCGTTGTTTATACCTTTTCTAAGTGCAGTATCTGAAATCAAGAATTCATCCAATGTGAAATTCTTAGATAATCTTATTTTTTTAGCTTGTTTTAATGTAATTACTTTCACAATTATCCCTTTAATCGAATATAACTATCGTGTAGTTCTGATAACAATCTTTCTTTAGTTGGATCAGCTATTCCATCTAATCTATTTATCTTTTTAATAAAAGTAGTATAAAGATCTTCTCTTATGTTGTCCAACGTACCTTTACTTATTTCTAACATATTACCATACGTTATAACCTCTTCAAATACAGATATGATGTTATTCTTATCCACATTTTTTATAGCTTTCTTGTAGAAAGTTTTAATTTTAAAACTACTACCTATATCCTGAAAAAAACCCATATTGATCTCCTTTTTTTTTTTTGCTAACATAAAAAACTGTAAGCAATAATATACATTATTAAGTTAAATATTAACTCAATACCAACAATGAATAAAACAAACATTATTATTCATCAAATAAGGCTTTAACATCATCAGGTTGCGATGTACCTCCAAGCAATACAGCTCTTTCAAATATAACATTAACCCTATCGTAATCCTTAGATAGTATAATTGACTTGGTCTTTACTCTAAAAGCCTCTATCATACTATTAAATCTCATTAAATTATATTTATAAGCATCTCCCAACTCTATGATCTTTGTTGTCAGATCATCTATAGATATTCCAATTAAATCTGATTCTAATTTAAAGAAATCCTCATAACTACCATCTTCTTTATATTTTTTAGCTGTAAGATACTTACTTTCATATCTCTCCATTTGTTCTATAGATATCTCTTTACCTGCTATAAAGTGTTTAGCACCTTGTGATGTTTTATCACATATATCATTTAATAAGTATAAATAATATTCCATCATATCTTCTTCTTTAACAAGGGAGATGGCGTTATTTATTTCATCTGTAGACGGTATATTATCATTATCCAACCATTCAATCTTGTCGTCAATTATATTGTATCTTATTTCAGGAGCTATTTTTTGTATAGCTTTATCTATTACGGTCATATGTTTCTCCTATTTCTTTTACTAGTATCTTTGTAGTATAGTCAAGATTCTCATATTTACTATTAGTATTTATAAATATGCCACCTTTATTAGAACCCACCTTTAAAATAAAATGTTTTACTGTCTTATCAGTATTGTTAAATATTATCTTGAATGTATCAAATTTAACGTCATTATCAGTTACTTCTATATAAACATTTTCTATAAGCTTATTAGTAGTAGCTTCCCATAAACTAAACGTATTAAATATATTTGTCTTATGAAATCCAAAACGTCCATGTTTACCTTTTCTACTATGATATACCTGTATATTAAACTCTATAATAGATGTTTTGTGTTCTGGTTCTATAATAAAATCAAATAAACTATATCCATCTTCTATAGTGTTGTCCGTAGATGGTATAATATTATTTAGATTATATCTTGATTTATTTTCAATTCTAACCAAACTAATAAGATCTTTTATTTGTTTAAGATTAACCGCTTCATTATCGTCATCAGCCTCTTTTACTTTAAACTGTACGCCAGCATTGCCTTCTAATGTAGTTAATTTAAGTCTAATTATATCGGCTTCTGTTAAATTTAAACGTTGCTTAACTATCATTTTTAACTCCTTTAACTAATTATTATAATTTATTGCTCTTATTAATATCATGCTAACAACTATAAGAGTAGGTATAGTTATTGTAGCGATAAAATCATAAACATCAGATGTATGATTATCTTTATTAACACGGTCATATAACTCTTTAAAGAATGCAACCAGAACTACAATTAAATAAGGTGCTAGTATAGTAACCAAATAATGTTCTGAAACTATAAATGTACCAATTAAACTAAAGTAATATACGAAGAAACCGTATACCATATGTAAAAGTTTATCCTTAGCAAATAACGTGTTTAAACTATATAGAAGTGCTTCTATATTTTCTTTTAAATAAAGCATATCCTTATCCTTGTGTTTTATTTTATAATCAAATAAAATAGTTACTATAACAGAACAATTAAGTTCTGTTATAGTTTTACTATTAATTTGTTTCTTCTTTAACTTTATCAACTATATCAGCAATAGCAACTTCTCTATCGTATAGTTTATCAACTAAAGCAGTACCTTCTGCAGCGATTTGTCTATCTGCACGAGTATTAATCTGGTTAAACTTAAATACAGCGTAATCAATTAAACCCTTTTTATCAGCAGAAATATTATCTTTTGCATCATCAGGAGTAAGTTCCCATAATGTAGCAATAACAGAGAATGCTAGTGAAACCATTTTAGCAACATCAGCAATAGAATCTTCAGAGTTACGAACAGTAAGGTCTCTCTCGTGAGCTATAAGTTTTTTAACATCTTCTTTTTCTATCTTAGCATTAGCAGCAGGGTTGGGTCTAACTGCATCTGTTTCTTCACCACGATATGCTTTTAACCACTTATTAGCTTCTTCTAACTTAAGCATCTCTGCTCTAGTTTTAGAAATAAGACCTTCAACTACATGTACTAATTTAGAAGATCTAGGTCCATCATTAGTTGTATAAGAATAACCATTAAGCTCTTTAAGTCTTTTCTCATTAGCTTCTAACTCATCTTCAGTTAGTGGGATATCTTTACCGTCATTATCTTGTTTAAGAACAATATGTTCTAACTGATATTTTTCTTCTTCTAAAGCAAGTACTTTAGTGGCAACTTTAAACCATCTCTCTTCTATAGCAATTATAGGGGCTTCAGCTTCGCCTTGTATAGCTTTAGTTAAACCCTTTTGGATGGTACTAGTTGGTCTATTAACGGCTAAACCATTATCAAGAATATCTCTTTTTGGATAACTTTCAATAACAGTTTTATTAATTACAACTCTTGTTCTTACAACAACATCTTCATTTTTACCAGCATTAAATTCTTTAATTTCAATAATCTCTGGCGTATATGCATACTTAATCATATTTTTTTCCTTTTAGGTTTTAATTATAT